>JAEIGA010008440.1_pt1 | contig 15612 bp, 16 predicted proteins | sample 9270691 | NCBI WGS metagenome assembly JAEIGA01 (sample SAMN17057246, study PRJNA624740) | gut metagenome | biome: biome; isolation source: fecal sample | host: Bos grunniens | place: China: Xizang | collected 2019
GCATTTTTTTGAATGTAAATCAAGTTTAATTTGTTCTTCATATAGCTTTTTTCTTTAATTACTATACAAAGTTACAAAAAATATTTGATATATGCAAGCTTTAAGTGATTTATTTTCAGTGTTTTAATGTGGATAATTGCCAAAATAATAGGTAATATTGGCATTACTACATTTTTGTAATGATTACAAATATGAAATTATTTCTAGCCTTGTGGTGGCGAAAAAACAGCTTTCTAGGCTTCTTAACCCCTAGAAAATACTAGCAATTCCGCTAAAATCCCTTCATAATCGCCATAACTTCATTTTCAGCTGAAAACGGTAGGATATACACAACTGACCTACACATACATTGTCATTGTGTAAAATACCACTTCACAATGGTTATTGTCTGATTATTAACACTTTACTTCACACTACATTCCCAAATGTCGTAAAGTTTATCATATTCTTCTTTACTTATTTCTACCATTTTTCTAGATGGAATATACTTCAGAAATTCAGCAATCATTTCAATAACAAAACTACTATCACTAGGTAATTGCATAACAATACCTTCTTTACCTATTTCATTAACTTCCATTGCCATACTGAAATCATTGCCTTCAATAATAGAATCAAATTGAAAATAATAAATAATTCTATCATCTTGACAATACAATATTCTTTGTTTAGCATTATCTTTTAAACAAGAATAAACCCAATCGGATAAAAATTTACTAATAATCATAACAAAAAAAGTGCTACTACAGCATACACCATAGCAACACTACTAATTAAATCTTTTTATATCGTTTACCATCAAATTCTATTTCACCATTTTCATCTTCTATAGCGTATTCTGTTTCTTTACTATAACAAGCAATTATAGTTATTCCTATTTTTTCTATAGGATATAATCTAAAGTTATAATAACTATCATACACTTCTTTAGGTAATTCTTCTTCATTATCAAAATAAATTAAATCCCTAAAACTTTGATATAAAATATCATCAATAGCCTTATAAACAGCTTCTTTTTCTTTTAATACTATCATAGTAATCTTTTTTAAAATTGTTAAACTATCTTTTTAATTCTACATGGCGGTTATGAACCAATACCATTAAATCAATTAATTTCTTTTCATTCATAATTATAAGGTTGCAAAGTTAATAAAAATAATCTAATAATTAAATAAATTCAATAAATCTTTCACCATTATTTTTAACAGGTTTTACTTTATCTTTAAATAATTCAAACACATCAGTAGCTTTTGCTTTTCTTTTTAGTCCTATTTCATCATAAGCCGCCTGTAATTTAGCTTTTACTTCTTTGTTGGTATATCTGTTACCTTTATTAAAATATTTAATTACAGCCAATCCTATCGATTTAAAACTACCTTCTGCTTCCAATCTTTTTTTAGCATAACTACTATCTTTTTCAATTTTACCATAAGTTTCATAGTATTTAGCTAACAGTAAATATGATTCACATTCCTTTTCTTCTTCCGTAAATTCATAATCGCCATTTAAATAATATTCATACTTTTCATACATCGTAGTATAACTATAATCTTCTTTATAAATAGGTTTTTCAACAATAATATCAGTAGTCATTACAAAATCACCAATCTGATATTTATTAATAGTTTCTTCAATAAAATATTTATCAGCATTAATAGCTAATGTATTAACAACATAACGCCCTTCAAATTCATTAGTATAGGCGGTAAATGTTGAACTTTCTTTAAGTAATTTCAAAACTGAAGAATATTCTGCTGTATCTTTATTTTTAAATAATGATAAACAACTATCCGAAACAAGTTTTTCAGTTTCTTGTACTTTATTTTTTAAATCAACTTTATTAGGTATGTAATTATAAATAAAAATATATCTGTCATAATTCGGATTAGTTTTAATCCTTTGTCTGCTGATTGCTTGCGTTAAATCAGTATTAATATCTAATAATTGCCAATCTTTTTTAACATCACTAATTACTACATTCATTGCTTTAGCATCATAAATATCACATCCATTAAAACCAGTACTAGTAACAAATGTAAACTTCGGTAAATTACTAAAATCTTCAATCCTATCAAGTTTACTGCCATCAGATAAGATATAATCATTTCTAACTGAATTACTACAAATAATTCCACATTCTGCTGGGTCTAGTTTTACCTTCTTGATAACATCTTTAATACCTGTTACACTATTAAAAAATACAATTACTTTACTAAAAGTTTTATCGCCAACAGTAACCACATCATCTTTAATTAATGGTTTAATAATTTCTTCTATAAGTGCTAATTTAACCCTACTTCTTTCTAATAAGATTGGTTTAACATTAGCTACTTTTCGCCAATTCATTACTACATAATCCATTTCTAACATCCAATCTTTACCAAAATATTCAATAGGTACAGGTGTAGCAGATATGAAACTAACACTATCTTTATATTGTTCCGCCACATTTAGTAAGTTATTAATTACATCAATATCACTTTTTTTACTGCTTGCCTTCATTTTGGCATATTTAAGTAAACAATCTGATTCATCAATAATTAAATGTGCATCATCTAAATAATCTTTAACTTTATTTATACTATCATAAGTAACCATAATCTTATAAGGTTTTTCCGCCCTTTTACTACCACGAATATATGTCTTAATTTCTTCTAAACTAGTTTCCCCTGTAACACCAAGCAAAATATGATTAAATCTTACATTCGGATATTGTGCTACTTTATTATTTACTAATGTTACAGTTGGTACTGCTATAATTGTGTTGTTTTGTTCTTTTTCAATTGCTAAACTTGTAAGTCCGCAACCACATACTGTTTTATTTATATAGCCAGCTGGAATACAGGTCATATCTGTGTCAGATGCAAATTCTGTGTAATAAGTTTTAATAATGGTGTTCATACTTTCAAAAATTTAAAATTATAACTATTTTATTTTATCTGTGGAATAACGGACATTTTTTTTACTTTACTATATACTTGCATTTCTAAAGAAAACTGCCCGTTGAAAATCTAAAAAATAGGGGTTTTATCCCCTATTAATTTTAACAAATTATGGCTTTTTTAAATTGGATAATCGCATATTTTTTATTCCGCAACTAAACTACTAGACCAAAAAAATAATGCTTAAAAATGGCTGAAAATGTCTAAAATAACTTTCGCAAATTTTACAACTTATCTTATACCTTATTATAGTAATAAAAAATAAAAAATCAAAATATTATTTTACTTATTTTCAATTAGTTAAGCCATAATGTTATTTTTTAATTATCTAATAGTTTACTTTTATCAACTAATACAAAATTAGCACATAATCAGTATTTTTGAAAGTATTTAATGTTTTAAAAATAATTCGCAATAAATCTAGATATATATCTAATATTTAATTAATTAGATGTTTAATTAACTAATTAGTTAATATGTAAAACAATATTCCGATTATTTTTTGGTCGGAATTGGATATGTATCCAGCTATAGTTATGTTCATTAATTAATTTATCAAATTCAAAATTATCTTTAATTAAGTCAAACAATCTTTTATTATTACTACTAGTTATATCTGCGGCTAATCCTTGTAGGTGTGCGGAATTTTTCACACCACCTACTAGATTATTTAATTTCGGACATCTGTATCCACTATTTACATGAATAGGTTTACCATACTTTTCCCTAATGGCATCTAATTTATCTATTATAAATAATAAGTTATTAGTTATTTCTTCATTAGGTCGGTTATCTATATCATGTTGATTAGCTGTACCACTTTTATAAAGTTCTTTAATTGTGAAATATTTACCCATTATCATTTAGTTTATTATCTATTTGTTTAATCTTTAATTTAGTAAAGTCATGTAATCCCCACAATGCGCCAACAAATGTTAAAACTTCGCCAATTAAGATAAGAACTGAACCATCAATAATACCTATAGGTGGTAGATATAAACTTAAAAATGATAATACAATTCCGCCAAGTAGGCATATAATACCGCTAATAAACCTAATCCATTCTTTAGTGTTATCAGTCATGATTAATTAATTCATCAGATTCTAAATAGTTATACTTAGCTATATCTATGGCTTCTACATATAATTCTGAAGGTTTATCTTCTTTATAGATATATTTACCATCAGTAGAATAAGTTAAATAAAGTTTAACATTATCATTTCTTTCTTTTAAATATATTTGTTTTATCATAGTTAATTAGTTATTAAGGTTAAACTGCAATAATCTGTGAACTGAATGATGCCCAGTTAGTAGCTGCTATCCATTCATCATATAAAGCTGAAGGTACTAGAATAATACTATCTGAATCTAAGGCATTAGAAGAACTTAAAGTAGGCACAGATTCAAAATCTGACATATCTATAGTTAATGAAACGGTATCAGCGAAAGCATAGACATCAATAGTAGTAACAGCTTTTGGAAGCTTAATATAAGATAAAGATTCACAGCCATAAAAAGCATACTGACCAACAGAAGTAACTGTTTCTGGAATAATTACATTTTTTAAACTAGTATTACCCCTACAACATGAATTAGTTATTCTATCAACATTACCAAAATTAATTGTTTCTACACCAAAATTATAATTTACTGCACCCCAGTTAGCCATTGTAAGTGTTTCTGGAAAAATAATTTCTTTAATAAATGGACAATAAGTAATTAATGAACCTGATGAACCAGTAAGACTTACACCAATATTAGCTGGAAATGTCATTTTTTTAATCATACTGTAAGATGGATTATAGTAAGAACCTTTCCAATTACCCATATAGGTATTTTCACTACAATCAATTTCTTCAGCCCATTGATTTTCTTTAAAAAGTGTTGTACCACTAGATATACTACAACTATCATTAATTATTAATTTTCCTAATTTATTATGTAATCTATTACCAGCTGCTGTCCATTTTGTAGGCGTTAAATCAACACCAGTAAGTAACAAACCATTAACGTAAATATCAAAATATATATTAGATAAGTTATGACCATCCCAAAGTTCAGTAAATCTATTCCAATGAACTTTAACAACACCCATAGGGGTACTGATTGGTCCATTAATATTTATAAAACTAGTAGTAATAGAAGTAACACTATCTGGTATAGAAATTTCCCATAAACTATTACATGATGTCCATGTTTGATTAATAGTAGTAATACTATCTGGAATATTAATACTTTCTACATAAGTACAAGTTACTACATTTGGAAATCGGCTTAAATAGTATGGATTACTAATAGTTTTCATAGTAGAATAACTAATATATGGATAACTATAAGGACTAGTTTCTATTAATCTAGGAATTGTTAGGTGTTTTATAGACCTTAAACTTGTAAAACTAACATTCAAAGAACCTGTAGTAACAATAGGATTAATTTCATTAGGGAATGTTATTAATTGTAAATTATTTAATTGATTAAATCTAATTTTACTTAATGGAATAGCTATATAGATATTAGTTACTTGATTGTAATAGTATCTATTATTAACATCATAAGTTGGTGCGCTAACGTATGTATTATCATCATCATAATCAGTTCCCCATTCACCATCTATAGTAATATGTTTAACACCAGTAGTACTATAAGTATGTCTAGGAAAACCTGTAATAGTATCAGCATCATCTGTAGTACCATCGCCCCAGTCTATTACTACATCACCATAGATTTCTACAAATAATACAGTACTTAAATTTTCTTCTGTAATATTAACTACAAAGTGCGTTTTATTATCTGAAGGTCTATACAATGCACCGATATTTTGTGAACAAGTAGCCGATTTAATTTTATCTAAATCCCAGTTCCAACCATCAAAATTTAATGTCCAACCATCCATAGGTATATTAGCTGATGTAGGTAATGCTGTTTTAGATTGTGTTTCTTCTAATGTCCATTCTGCTACTATATCACCATTTAAATCATAGAATTTATGTGTAAGTGGTATTGGTGCTTCAGCTGGTACATTAACTGTAATATCTACAGAATTAAAATATTCAGATGTCGGTGTATATTGGTAATTACCATTAGCATTAATGCTTGTTACTAAACTTTCACTGTCTGGGTCTGGAACATCTACATTAATATTTACTTTTCTGAAAGCTGTACCACTTTCAGCAATATATGAATATTCACCGTTTTTAGTGATAGATTCAGTTAATGCAGTTAAACTAATATCGCCACCGCCAATAGAAATACTACCATCTTCTAAACCATTAGCTATACTAGTTACAATTGAATAAGTGCTGTCAAATTTTGTAGTATCATCAGCAGTTAATGATTGATAAATAGCTAATACAGCACTGTAAGTTGAATCATATTTACCTTCAGCCATTAATGAATTAGCTATAGATATTACTGCATCATAAGTATTAGTATATTCTGCCATATTAATTATTTATTTATAAGTTCAACAATTGGATATTTATCTAAAATAGGTAAGTAGATGCAAATACTACTTTCATTATCAACTTTAATTAAATAGCCTTCCTTAGCATGTAAATGAATGAATAAATCATTAACTTCTTCTGCTATAGCTAAATTTTCTAAATTTAAAATTTCTTCTTTTGTCATATTATTTATTATTTTAATAGTGAACATATATCAAAACTATTACTTGTAGTAATGTTACATCTTACATAAACACCGCCTAAATAATCGGCAAATTTTTGTGTAAATGGTATAAAACTATATGGTTTTTCTACCACTAGATTATATTTATCTTGTAATAATGTTAAGATAGCTTCTAACGCAATACTACCGTCTAATTGGATGTTATTATTATTTTCATCATCTTGAAGTAGTCTATCGGCAAAGTATAGAATTACAGAATAAGTAGTTATATTTTCGTCTAATCTTATTTCATCTATAGCTAAATTTACAGCACCATATTTAATTTCACCATTATTCCATAAAGTATAAACATCACCATTAGTAAATGTGTGTACTGTTTTTAATGATAGACTTGTTTCTTTAACTGCTTTAATTAATTCTAACTGATTCATAGTCCTAAATAAATTATTGTGTTAGTATTAGGTCTGCGACAACAATATTCTGGAAATAAATTTGAATTATTATTTAAATATTTAATTAATTTATCGGCAAAAGCATTAGCTTCATCTTCTAAATGTTGCTGTACAGACATTGCTTCTTTTAATGTAGGTACGGTGTAATTTTCAGCATTATTTACAACCATCCCAGCATTTCTAAATTTATAATTTAAAGGTAATACTAAAGAAGCGGCTATTCTTCTTTTAAGATATGGCTGTATGTAATTAACTACTAATTCGTAATAACTATTATCTAAAGTAAAACCATCTTCAGTTACCCCATCTAATAATTTATTTAAAAGTTTACAACCAATTATTTCTTCTAAGTATAAAGATTGTGCGCTTTCAATAGCTTCTATTAGGTACTTTTCATCTACATTTTCATTTATTATAGAAGTACCTTTTAAGTCTGCAATATTAATTAGTGTTTTCATACTTCTAATGTAAATGGTTTAAAGGTTATTAATTTATCATCAAATATCTTTATAAATGTTCTTAGAATGTCTTTTTGAATAGAAGATACCATTGTTTTATTATAAAGTTCAAAAGCTTCTAAAAATTCTTGTTTATTAAATCCTGTTCCTTCTGTAGTAAATCCAAAAAGTTGTGGAACTGCACGGAAGGAAATAAATATTTCTTGAATAGTGCTGTCTTTTAAGTTGGTATATTTTTCATCAAAATTATCTTCTGGTATTCTTGTTACAGTTACTGCATTTTCTTTACCATTATTAAATGCTAACATCACACTACCAGCATTATCAGCACCTGTATATTGTTGTTTGATAGCATCTTTGATTTGTCTTTTTTGTTCTTCTGTATAGTTGCTATCATTATAATTAATTATGAAGTTACCGCTAAAATTCTTTTTAATAGTAGATAAGTGAAATTTACTTATTTCTGTACTAGTTTCTACTGCCGCTAATGCGCCAATGTATTTAGGAATTGGATAAATTCCCCTAGATATATGACCTTTAAAATAGAATACTGAAGTAAAAGGTTTGTCATCATTATTAAATACAGGGTATTCAAAGCATTCATGATTATAATTATACCCTTTTTCATAGTAGTAAGCTTTATCGCCAGCTTCACTAATTCTAATTGATTGCATATCTAACCAATAAATATCTGATACTTCTTTATATGTATTTCTACATACCTTTAAAGCAAATCCGCCAAAAATAAGGTAGTCAATAGATATTTTCTTAATTATATCTTCAATAGTATCACCATCTTTATTAATGTATTCTGTCCAATAAGTATGATTAATATCAATACCATTACCTATAACAAAATCAGATGTACCATTTACTATAGATTGAAGTATAGCACTGTGTAAATATAGATTAAATAAATATTGCGGAAATTTATTATCTTTTCCGTAGTATAAATATTTTCCACCTTTAACTATTTTTTCTTCAAACTGTGGTAATGTTTTATCTTTAAAACCACAAAAACTTAATTTTACTTGTTCTTCCATTGCGTTACTTTGTTTTCATTATTTAAACTTTTAACTTTTACAGGTGTATAATCACCATAAGTTAATAAACCTGTTTGTTTTTCACCATCTTCATTAATTAATGTATAAACATATTCACCAACTTCTAAATCTAATGTCGGTGCTGTAAAAATGTAATAATATCCTTCATCTGAAGTTACATGTTCTTCATTAAAAATAGTTGTAGTACCAAATGGACTAGTTATAGTTAATGTAAAAACAGTTCCAGATATATTTTTCGGAATTATTATTTCTGTGTTAGTTATATAAATCATAGGCTTTATATTAAAAAAAGGGTAGGGTAAAACCCCACCCTTTATTATTAGTTAATACCAGTTTATTATTAGTTAATACCAGCCATAGCTTCAGCGTCAATTTCATAAGGTAAATTTTTAGACATATCACTTAATGTAATATTGTAACCATTTAAATCACCGTATGAAGTACCAGCTTGTGCTGTAGCTGCTGTTACTGATACAGGGTTATCATAACCAAGCAACCAATATCTGTTATTACTATCTTTTACTATTACAACAGTATCTGCCATACACAAAGCATTAATTTCAACTGATTTAGCTGTTTCCATTTTACTAAATTGTAAAGTTACTTCAGTTGTCCAATATTGTGTACCTACAGCATCATCTACTGTCATTGTTGAAGTCATACCGCCTGTTTGTTTGCGGAATTTATAAGATTTCCATTCTGATTTAGAATCTTCACTAATTGCAGTAATTTTATCCCCTGTTACGGTAAAAGTATCATCTGTAATACTAGATTTCAAACAAATAAATACTTCTTTAATACCGCCCATATTATCTTTGCAACCGACTTCTATTCCTGTTAAAGTTACTGAACTACAATCCATATTATTTAATTATAATTTAATTAATTAATAAAAAGTGGTTGCCCACTTTTATTTATCTTACGCATTATAAAATACTTCGTTAGGGAAAGCAATTTGAACACCAGCATTAAAACGTGTTTTAAGGTGTGCAGTGTCATTTACTTCATCAATTGCCCAACGTACATTAGATACACCTACTTCTTCATCAAAACCGTAGTGAATGTTCATAGGGTTAAATGCAAGAATAGCATTACTACCATTCAAACCATATACACCCCATACACGAACATTAGTACCTGGAAATACAAATTCCATAACACCATCAATAGTAGTTGTATAGTGGAACAAGTTTTTCATTACAAGTTCATCAACAAGTGAATAGAATTGGTCAGCACCTACTGCAATTACAAGGTCTTCAACACCAGCAGCTAAAGCAGCTAAACGAACAGCATTTGCTTTTTCATAGATAGTACCAGTAGCTTCTACTTCAGTAGCATCAGCTTTAGCGATAGTTAAGATACCATCCATTTTATCAGTAGCAACTTCACCTTGCCAAATGTTTCTTTCTAACATTTTATTGATTTTAGTGATTTCTGCGTTAGTAAATGCTTCTGCAAGTGCAATTTCATCATCTGTACCAAGTTTAACCTTCAAACCAGCCCAATAAGGAAGCATTGCATATTCGCAATATTCAGTATTAGTTGCATAGTTAGCTACTTTCATTTTACGTTGTGAAAAAGTAACTTCGCCAGAAGCAACATTACAAGTAGTACCATCACCTAATGTAGGGTTTGTTGAAAGGATATTTAAAGCTACTTCACCACCTTTAGCATTTGGTTGAAGTGTGAAATTTTTAAGGTGTGGAATGTCTAATACGATTTTACCGTAGATAGGTTCTGTATTTTCATTCACATAAGTGTTTACATTGTTAAAAATTGGATTTGCCATGATTAATTTAATTTTAAATAGTTAATAATTAATTAGTTTTAAAATCATAAATAGATTTTTTCTTAATTGGTTTTATCTGTGTAAATTCTTCTACTGATTGATGTAACTTAGCTTCTGCTTCTTTAAGCTTTTCAGTAAGTTCTTCAATAATAGCATCACGATTTTCTAAAAGACCTTCAAGTTCTTTGATACGAATCATTAATTCGTTATCTTCTTCTTTAGTTGGTTCTTCTACAATTTCTTCTTTTACATCTTCTTTTACATCTTCTGTAATTGGTTCTTTTGTTTCAATTTCAGTAATTGTACCATTTTCTACTTTAATTACTTCAGTTTCTGTAGCATATTCACCGTCTGGTGCTAATTCATCACCAACGTACACAATTGCGCCAACAACCATTTCACCATCAATAGTAATAATACCTTTATCTGTTTTTACATCATTAAAACGCAAGATTAAATTTCTTAGTTTTACATTAAATCCCATACTTAATTCTTTTAATTTGTTATTTGAAAAATAATTTTTTACTGTTTCTTCTTCAAGTTGGAATAAGCCTTGTAAAGAAAATCCTTTTAATCTTCCTTCTGTAATGTCTTTCCAAAGTTCTTCATCATTAACTTTAAAAGAACATATCCAACTACCATTAGGTATATTAGTAAATTCTTTAGGCGCATAAACACCACGTTCTTCATCTACTATATATGATTCAAATAACACAATATTTTCAACTATGTTATTATTATCATGTTGAATATTTACAGAATTAAATAAACCCATTGCTGAATATTTTTGTACCATTTTAAGGATTGTTTCCTTTTCAAATACTACATAATATTCACCAATTTCAGCACTGTATCTATAAATAGGTGTGTCTGCCAAGCAGACAACACCCGTAATAATATGTTTATCTAAATTAAATTTCTGATGTACAACTTTCTTGTCTTCATTGAAAGCTAACCAATTTACTTCTACAGCTGGAAAATCCACTAGGGATATGGCATCCATGTAGCAATTAGCATCATCTACTTTTATTTTAAAAATTTTCGCCTTCATACATATTAAATTTAATTATACAATTTTTAATTTCTAAAAGATAAAATATTACACTTTAATTAAAATACATTTTCACTTTCTTGAACATCAACTTTCTTCTGTGTATTAGTTATATCTGATTCTAGTACATAAACCCTAGTACTATGTTGTTGATTTAATGCTTGTGTTATAGAAGCACCATTTACATCACGTCTTACAGGTGCAGAAGTTACAGCACCAATACCAGCAGCAGATGGTGAACTACCAGAACTACCGCCTAATGTTTGCTTTTTAATAGAATCAATTTGAATACCCATTAAAGCAGCAGTAGCGGCTGTTTGTGCAGCACCCATAGCTATTTGTCCGTATATAGTCATCCATGCGTTATTAGGGGACATAGCAGAAACCCACGCATTAAGAATACCCATAAGTCCATTCATAGTAGCAGCTGCTATATTAAATTGTTTTTGCTTTTCAAATCCTTCTTTAGTATTAGCATCTTGTTCATTAGCTAAAGTAGATAATACTGAAGTAGTCATAGACATTACAGAAGTAATACCAGAAGCAACACCTGCAAAAGTTGAATAGATTTCATTATAAGTTTTCTTAGTTTCTGTAGTTACTGGTTTTAAATTAGCTACAAAATAGTGCATAGCATTACTAGCATCTTCAAAGAAATTAGCTTTAAAATCAATACTATTTAATTCTTCTAATGGATTTTTCATTTCCGTTAAGATTAAATCGTAATCTTTCATCATAGTAAGCTTTTTATTCATTACAGACATATAGGCGATAGAATCCCTTTCGTATAAACTAGCCTGTAAATCATAAATCTGTGTCATTTTTGTTACATAATCAGCAGTATTATAATAATCTTCATCCATTAATAAAGCTTTCTGTTCTACTTCCATTTCTAATAAACCAATCTGATACTGTACTGCTTCATTAGTAATAGTTTCTGCTAAATGTTGATTTTCTAAACGTGCTTTTTCTTCTTTTGATAATCTTTCTATTCTTTCTTCTTCTTTTTTAGCTAATTCTTCTTCATATTTATTTTGAAAATAACGCAAACCCCAGTTAGTACTATTAATACGTTCTTTTAATAATACTTCAGTATAAAGTAAATTATTATATTCTTCTTGTTGTGAAATAGTTAATTGATAACCTTCTGCCGATAAAATTTTGTATTGATTAAGTTGTTCGGTAACTTCTTCATATCTTTTAATTAATTTTTCTTGACCAGAAAGTGTTTGAATATCATATTCAGAAAGTTTATTTTTAGTAATTTCAATAGCATTACCAGTTTGTTTATACTTATCTTGTAAGATGTCTAATAATTCATTAGTATTATTTACTTCTATACCTTGTTCTTTCAAGGTTTTAGACCAGTTTTTAAATTCCTTACTAGATAATGTTCTAGTATTAATAGCATTAATAGTTTTACCTAAAATATTATAAGTATTAGTTAATGATTCTAATTGATTAGTTAATTTTTCTTCATTAGTTACATTACCACTAATAATACCATCTACCGTACTAAAACTACCTACAATTTCATTAGTTAATCTTTTCTGTGCTTCTAATTTATCATTATTAAAACCAATCCATTTACTAACAGTTTCCCAATTAGCCGCCAAAGCACCAACAGCAACAACTAAAGCACCAATACCTGTACTAGCTATAGCTACTTTTAATTTAGACATACCAGCAGTAGCTAATGATATGGCAGTTTTTAATTTACCAAATGCTTTAATACCATCATCTATAGCGGCTAAGCCTTGTGTCATTGCCATTAAACCTTGCATCCTAGCAATTGATTCACCTACAAATTCTGATTCAACACCCATTACTTGTAAAGCACCTTCTACCGCTTGAAAAGCACCAACTAAACCAGCAGTAGCACTAGTGGCATTACCAATCATATCACCTAAATCAGAAGAAGCACCTTTTACAGATTCATTAATTTCATCTATTTGATGTTTAACTTCACCAGCTTCAACAGCTAACTGTTTGAAGGCATCACTGCCTTCATCCATGTTAGCCATTTGGTCTTTATATTCCTTTAAGGTTTTTCTAAGTTCCTTTAGGGATGTCTGCGCTGGTTCAGTATCAATTTTTAATACTTGTACCTTTTCCATAATTAAATAAAGTTAATTGTTATTATTTCTTCGCCTAAAGTTGATAATACACAAAGTGATTTACTAATAGCTTCATTAGAAGAACATAATAATTTAATACCATCATCTAATCTTTGTAATTCAATAGTAGTTTCATCTTCTATTAAATCACCTGTAACATAATAATTTACATTAGTATCTATTGTAATTATTCCTTCATAAAGATTACCATCCGCTGGGTAATTAAATTCAGTAGGATTTACTATTAAATATTCACTATCACCAATATTAATAGTAAATGGAATTTCATTACCTGTTTCCATTTCACGAATAGTTAAAGGAATTACAGTAGCATAATCACATGTACTAGTTACTTGTACTGTTGTAGTACCTGTTCCTGTCATTCTACCGATTAATACAGTACTAGGTATATCACCTATTACTTCCCAGCTATGACTACTTACTATTTTAAATGTAGCAGTTTGTGCAGTACCTGTAGATATAGCAATATTTAATACATCTGGTAAAACATAAAATTCACTACCAGTAAATGTAATAGTAAATGGATAATCAACACCACCAGCTGTAAATGTTACTGTTTCAACTGTAGGGATAGTAGATTTACCTGTTATTTTTAATCTATTTTCAGTAGGTGTTTGTAATACTTCAACTTTATTACTACTAGTTGTATAGCTATAATTAGTATTAGTTGAAATAGTTAAATATGTAGAATGTTCTTCACCATCCGCTAAAAATTCAGTAGATGTAGGGGTATATTCAAAATAAACATTATTCCAATTTGTAACAATTACTGAACAATCTGCTGAAGCATCATCAACATTTACACGGATGTTATAAACACCACTAATATCTGAATTTTTAAATGTTAGTTTATAAACTTGCGCATTAGGCACATCTTTATATAACTTAATTGTATATTCAAATGGACATTCAACACTATTAATTGTTCTATTGGTTGTAATTTCTAAAGTAGAATAACCTTCAGATGATATAATTATTCTAGATGAACTTAATTCAAGAATAGTATCATTAAAGTTATCATAATAGAAATTTCGTATATCTTGAACAGTTAATAAATCTACTTTGGTAGAAATCTGTCTTTCAACATCATAATCATAAATCTTATTTACAAAATAAAGCTGATTATCAATAAGTACAAACTGATTAAATTTAAAATTAAAGTAATCAATCGGGCTAATGTTGATATAACATGTTACTTTTTTAATCTTATTAGAATATCTTTCATCTAAATAGTTCTTCCAGAAATTATAATAGATTGATTTACCAGAATAAACTTCTGAAGAATAAGATGTTTGTGGTGTGTTGAATACACATAAGTTATCTGTTAAATAACCTTCACCATTTGTATTTTTAATAGATAAATATGGTAACGAAGAAGGACTTGCAACATTAACTAAACTAGTATTAAGAATATAGGTATATTCCCCTATTTCCTTCATCATATCAGTATCATCAGTAATAGCTATACCACTAAGATTAGTATCTATTGGTTGGTTATCATTTCTAAAGAAATAACTACCAAATGCCGAAGTACCTTCATCATCAAGTTTTAAGTCTGGATAAATTTCGCTATTAGTAATCATATTTAACTTACCATTAATCATATTTGGGTAAGAAATCATACTATCAGATGATGTAATAGATGGTGGAATTGGCGAAGTAAAGAAATCATTAGTTTCACTATTAAATATATAAGCAGTATCTAATTTTAATTCGCCATAATTAACATCAAATTCTTTATTATAAGCATTATTAATATCACTATCTAATTCAGAATAATTAAACTTTACATATTTATAATCTGTAATAATTGGGGATATAACAAATTCTTTAGAATAATCTACTTTATCTGACCAATCTACAATACTATAATCTTTAAAGAAATTAATTCTTCTTGTTAGGTATATTTTCTTATCAACATTATCTACTGACCATAATAAACCAAATATTTTAGTATAGTTAAGTATAGCATCATAAACTGAAACATTATCATCCCACAAATCAGAAATAGTAAATGAAGCATAACTACGTTTAGCATTTATATAAGTAATATCCCAGTTATTATAACCAACTTCCCAATAAATTGGATA
>JAEIGA010008441.1_pt1 | contig 15612 bp, 15 predicted proteins | sample 9270691 | NCBI WGS metagenome assembly JAEIGA01 (sample SAMN17057246, study PRJNA624740) | gut metagenome | biome: biome; isolation source: fecal sample | host: Bos grunniens | place: China: Xizang | collected 2019
CCCTGCAAACGAACCTCCTGAAGATATTTATGAATGGACCAAATCCTGGCAAGATGCAAACGATGAACCTGAAAAAGTATCAATTGAATTCGAAGAAGGAATCCCAGTTGCAATAAATGGCGAAATGATGCCTTTAGTAGAACTCATAGAAAAAGCAAATGAAATTGCTGGAAACAACGCAATCGGTAGAGTAGATACCATTGAAAACAGAATGATTGGTCTTAAAAGCAGAGAAATCTATGAAACCCCTGGCGCAAAATTATTAATTGCCGCTCACGAAGCTCTTGAAGAATTAGTTTTAACAACTGATGAGTTAAGATTTGCTGAATACATGTCAACTTTATATTCTGATTTAGTCTACAGAGCATTATGGCAAGAACCTTTAAGAGAAGATCTTGACCAAGCAATTGATAAAATGCAAGAAAGAGTGAGTGGAGAAGTTGTAATGAAACTCTTTAAAGGTTCAATCCAACCAATCGTGAGAAAATCTCCATTCAGCTTACACAGCATCGAACAAATTACCTTTGAAGACAAAGAAACTGAGCAAAGTGAAGTTGAAGGTATGATTAAATACCACGGTCTTCAAGCTGCAAATTATCAAAAATTAAACAGATAGCTTTTAAGCTATCCTTTTACTTATTTTTATGTCTAAAATAAACCGATTACAAGAAATTATTGACTCTTCAGATAATATAGTATTTTTTGGAGGGGCCGGAGTATCAACAGAAAGTGGGATTCCGGATTTCCGATCTGAAAGTGGAATTTTTAAAAGTTTAGAAAAATATGGGGATACCCCCGAGAATTTAGTTTCACACAGCTATTATTTAGACCATACTGAAGAATTTTTTAATTATTATAAAGAAAATCTTGTTTTTAAAGATGCTCAACCTAATCCTGCACATTTAAAGCTTGCAGAACTTGAAAAAGCTGGAAAACTGAAAGCAGTCATCACACAAAATATCGATGGGCTTCATCAAAAAGCAGGAAGTAAAGAAGTATTGGAACTTCATGGAAGCATTCACAGGAATTATTGTCAAATCTGCAATAAAGAATATGGCTTAGATTACATTTTAAAAAGTGATGGAATCCCAAGGTGCAGTTGCGGAGGCATTATAAAGCCAGATGTTGTATTATACGAAGAACCACTCAATAATGCAATTTTAAGTTTTGCAATTGACTATATTCAGAATGCAGAAACCTTAATAATAGGAGGAACATCACTTGTAGTATATCCCGCTGCAGGACTAATAAACTACTTTAGGGGCAAAAATCTTGTTTTAATCAATAAAAGTGAAACTCCTTATGATAATCTTGCAACACTAGTCATTAACGATGCTATTGGAGAAACTTTGAGCCAAATCAAAGTCAAGTGATTCTGGAATTAAATCGATGCCAACTAACTGATTATCACATCTATAAACCAATATCTCAACACCCGCATCATAAGCGTCATTTAAAGTTTGGCTAAAAACCGGATCATTATCCCAATTTGGTCTGAAAAACTTTCCAATTGGATGTTGAATTAAGAAAAATACCACACATCTATTTCCATCTTTTTTAAGTTTAATTAATTCCTTTAGATGTTTTGCTCCACGTTCAGTTGGAGCGTCTGGAAATCTTGCTTCGCCATCAACAATTAATGTAACCCCTTTAACTTCAACATAACACTCTTCATTTTCGTTAGCCAAGTATATATCAATTCTTGAGTTATCAATCGTCTTTTCCCTTTTGTATACAGAATAATTTAAAAGTTCATTTATTTTACCATCTTTTATTGCATCATAAACAATACTATTGGCTTGCTGTGAGTAAAGCGACACTAACACACCCTTGTTTTCTACAAAGTGAAGGGAATATTTTGTTTTTCTATTTGGATTATCAGAGGGTTCAAGCCAAACTACTGCCCCATCAACCAAAAGTTCCTTGCACCTGCCAGTATTTGGAACATGAGCAATCTCCAAATTACCATCGACTTCTATTTCTGCAACAAATCTGTTTGGCCTTGATTTAAAAATTCCCTTAACATAATCCATTTTTAATCACATTTCCAATATAAGATACCAAATCTGTTGCTGAAAATCCGTTTCCTTTTTCATTAAATGCTTCATCACCTGCAAGGCCGTTGATAAAGACTCCCAAACTAGCTGAATCAAAAGCATTGAGACCTTGTGAAAGTAAACCTGTGGCAATTCCAGAAAGTGCATCGCCAGTTCCGCCAACAGTCATACCGGCATTTCCAGTCCTATTAATCTTAAATTTGTTTCCAAATAAAACTAAATCATATTGTCCCTTAACAACGACAGCCCCCTTAATTTGGCGAGTGATTTGCTGGAATTCAGTGATATTTTCGTCCACTTTATCAAAATCATATGAATCAATGTCTAATCTCAAATCATTGTTTACTTTAAATATTGATTTAAACTCAGAGATATGTGGCGTTAATATGATATCCTCACGATTTTTAATCAATGAAATTTCAACTTGCTTTAATGCATCAGCATCCAAAACAATAGGTTTTTTGATTTTTGTAACTAGAACATTGAATAATTTTGAAGTGTCCTCATCAATTCCTGCTCCAGGACCTATTAAAACAGCATCCATATCCTGAACAGCCTCTAATATTTCATCTGTGTGATCAAGTGATAATTTATCGCCTTCAAGAGATTTGACAATTAAATCTGGTGAAGTTGATTTAATAGCTTCAGCAGCCTTTTCAGGTGCTACTACATAAACCAAATCCGCGCCAGCACCTATTGCAGCCATTCCTGCAATAGCCGGAGCTCCGGCAAAATCCTTATTCCCTCCAACGATTAATAATTTGCCGTTGTTTCCTTTGTGTGATTTTGGATTTCTATTTTTAAGTCTTAAAAAGTCTCCAAAATTAACAAAGTATTCCGCTTCCAGAGGAATTCCAATATCCGCTGTTACAAGACCTCCAACCTCTTCTTCATCTGCATCCCTAACACCCGTTTTTATTTTATGAAAACTAATTGTATAATCAGGGATTACTGCCAAATCATCGACATCGCCAGTCAAGGGATCCATTCCTGAAGGAACATCAACACTGATTTTAAGTCCTTTTGATTCATTGATGATTTCGATAGCTTTTCTAATGTTGGTCTGCAGGTTTCCTTTAATTCCAGTTCCCAAAAGCCCATCGATAATAATGAATTCTGAGTCATTGCTTTTTGCAATTTCACAATTATTAATGTCTTCTAATGACTTTAAATTAAAAATATTCAACCTAGACAAACGAGGTTTCATATTAAACAGGATTTCAAGATTAGTTTTTGCATCAGCAGAGCGAATATTGTCTTTTAACATGTAAATGTCAACGTCATATCCTCTGTTTAACAAGTAACGTGCCGCAACAAAACCATCTCCACCATTTCCCCCAGAGCCTGTAAAAATAACCACTTTTACAGGTTTGGAAAATGTATAAACTGCAATTTTACCAACTTCTTCAGCCAGAGACTTTCCGGCAGATTCCATCAAACATAATCTTGATAAACCTAAATATTCACAATTATGGTCTGTAACCATCATATCAATTGGATCCAAAGTATCACCTTATAATTTAAAATATAAGTATACTCTATAAATATAATTATCTTAAATTCAAGGAAAAATCTCATGAGAAAGATAACATTAAAACTTTTAACAAAATTGCCTACAAAATTTGTGACAAGCGGATTAGCATTAATCATTATACTGTTTATATATGGAGTTGTAGGATCATATTTCATAATGGGCTTAAATCTCGTTGATTCTATTTATTATGCTATAATTACAATGACTACAGTAGGTTATGGGGATTACACTCCAGATACTGGAATTCAAAAGATATTTGCAACTACCTTGGCTCTTGCAGGAGTTGCATTGCTTGCTTATGTATTCAATATATTATTAACTAATTTCCAAGAACGAATGAGCAAATATTCAAAAGGTGCTAGAACAATGACAAAAATTAATGATATGGATGATTATTATATTCTTTGTGGATGCGGAAGAGTTGGAAGTGTTGTATTTGAGGAATTAAGACAAAGAAATCAAAATGTAATCGTGATTGAAAAAAATAAAGAAATCTGTGAAAATATTGAAGAAAATGACTCTGTTGTAACAATTCCAAAAGATGCAACTGAAGATGATTTAATTGCAAAATTAGCCGGCGATAAATGCAATAGCGTGATAATAAGTACTGGAGATGATGTCAGCAACTTATTTATCGTTTTGACAATACGTGAAACAAACCCCGATGCATGGATTGTTACAAGAGCCAGCAAATTGGAAAATATATCAAGACTTAAGAAAGCAGGCGCCGATAAAATTGTCTCCCCCGAAGTAATTGGTGGAAAGGATTTGTATTTTGAATCAACACGCCCACATGTTTTAAGATTAACTGTGAAACATGGCCTTGACGAACTTTTAGATGAATTTAAAATAATAACTAAGCATGGATGTACTTTAGAAACAATTGATTATCATATGCCGGGGATTGAAACACCCTTAAGCCGTGATATTAAAACCATGGACTTGGAAGAGGGGAAAAAATATGTAAATTACTTAAATTCACATCCTAAAGCAAAAACAGCACTAGAAAATCTATACAAAAGTGTTAACAATATTCATTCCCATTCAATTTCAGGCCCGGATAAGCCTACTTTCGATAGATTAATAAAAGATTTAGAAAAGCAGGAAGAAATAATTGGTAAAAATTTAACTAATAAAGAAATAGCTGAAATAACAAGAAAAAATAGTTAATACAGTGTTAAGTAATTATATGTTAAAAAAAAGTAAAAAAAGAAGAGAGTTAAACTCTCTAGAATAAGTCATGTAAGTTCATGATGTAAGAACCTAATTTACCATCGAAGTTACCTGCACTAATTTCAAGTACACCATCGACTGAACAAGCTGCTACAATACCAGCTTTCATTGCTGCTTTTACAGATTCTTCATCTACACCATCAATAACGATTTCAAATACGCCATCAGCATCATCTCTAATGTCAGAATCTACTTCACCTTTTAAGGTTACGCACATTTTTTCATTAGTGGATGCAGGTAAAAATGCGTATTTGTTGGAACCTACTTTAGAACCGGATGCAACCATACCTCCAGGGAATGGGGTGATTACACCTTTAACATTACGGATTGCAGCAACAGCTAATTCAGCAGCTTTAACACCAGTAATTTGATCTTTTGCTAAAATAAAGAAGTTTCCTCCAGCTACACCATCTTTGTATCCGAATTCAGATTCTACAATGAAGTCACCGGACATGATTGGGATAGAGTGGACTTTTCTTCCATCAATGCAACAATCTTTTTCAAATCCGTCACCGAAGTATTTAAGTTTGAAACCAGTCTTTAAGACATTTTCTGAATCGAGTAAGTTAAATGCTGCTGCGGTAGGAGCAGTTAAAACACACATACCGATTCTTTCCATTAATTCGTGGTCAAGTGCTTTTTTACCAGCATGACAAATCATAATTGCATAACCTGGTCTTCCGTCAGGAGTGCATTCAGCTGGTACAAAACAATCAATACCTGCTTCTGCAGGACATCCAATAACAGAAGTTCCGTAACCGGTTGCTTCAGTAGCTGCAATTTTTGCTAATTTTGCAGTTGCTGCAGTTACTAAGATTCTAGTTACTTTAATTCCGAAACCTTCTGCATAAGTTTCTTTAATATTTACGCCATTAATTTCCATGATTTCACCAAAAATTTTTTCAAAAAATATCTTTTGTGATAATAAAATTTATGATTATGAATAAAAATAAAGTTTTCTATTTACTCATTTGACTCGATTTTATTTACTTCATCAATCTCTTCAGGAGAGCCGCTAAATGAAATTTTATCTAAAACAGATGATCCATAGTATGGTAAAATAGCCATGCCTATGAGTGTAGCCATCCAAAATGAAATTAGCCTTTCAATAAAAGTGGCTGTTGCACTTATTGATCTAGGCACTCCTGCTGCGGAGTAAAGAGCAATCATCAATATATCAATTGATCCCAAACCTCCTGGAAGAAGAGGAATCATACCCACTAAGCAAGCCACAATAAATACTTCACCAACAACAATTGGATTTACTTTTGCTCCAAATGCCAAGAATACAATATAAACTCTTAAAATTTCAAAAATCCAGATTAAAAATGATAATATGAGACCATATGCCAAACCCTTTTTATCTGACATTAATACCCTCATAGTATGTTGAAAGCCCACTATTGAATCATGAATTGTATTTTCTAAAGACTCTGTATCTTTCTTATAAAATCTTCTCACAAGACCAATAATCCAACCTTCAACCCTCTTTCCAAAATCAAGATTAATGCACATGTAAATAAGGGCAAACAATAGTGCTAAAATAACAATCACTGAAAGAACCATTACGATTAGCAACCCTGTGTCAAAATCGAAAAACAACGCCATGGAAGCTATTGTGACTGCAGCCAATACCACAAATGGAAATGTATCTAATGCCCTATCAGCAACAACAGCTGCGAAAGTTTCATCAAATGTGTATTCTTCATTTTCCCTATACAAAAGATATGCCCTTACAGGCTCTCCACCACCACGTCCTGATGGAGTAATATTATTAACAGCCAATCCAACTAAAACCATTGGAAGTAGTTTTTTAAAGCCTACATCAATGCCCGCAACATTATTAAGGACTTTCCAACGAAGAGTGTATAAAAAATAAGTAAAAATCTGAACACCTATAGCCAAAGCTATTAAATGCAAATTAGCCATTTTTAAAGCTTCAATAACTTTATCAATTCCTACAAAATATAATATCCCTACTAAAATGAGAACGCTAATTCCTAAAAGGGCTATAGTTTTCTTGTCCATAGTCATTAATAGTATTAATTATCAATACTATATAAACTTATATAGAATTTTATCCAAAGTATTAGAATAATGAGATATGTTACTAAAAGTGATTTGTTGGTTGTTGCGAACAATTCAGGATTGTTGATGATAGGGATTGGAATAATGTGCCTAGTCCCATTAATTTTCGATTTAATTTATTTTGAATTTGAGATAACATGTTTTGTCATTCCTGCTGCAATTTCAATAATTTTAGGATATGCATGTCAAAAATATTTTGAAACCAACAAAAAAATGAGACTTAAACATGGGATGATGGTATCCTCATTTGGATGGTTATGGGCAAGTATTATTGGAGGGCTCGTTTTTATGATTGCTACAAACATGCCCTTTATTGATGCTGTTTTTGAAAGCATGACCGCTTTAACAGGCACTGGAATGACCATGTTTGAAGATGTCGAAATATTGCCCCATTGCATACTATTTTTTAGAGCTTTTGAACAATGGGTCGGAGGATTAGGAGTTGTTGTTATGGTAATTGCTGTTTTAACAAAGCCCGGTTCCGTATCATCCAAACTTTATCAATCAGAAGCTCGTGATGAACGTATAAAGCCAAGTATTAAAAAAACCCTTGAAAAAACATTGGAAATCTATCTGATTTATACAATAGCAGGAATTGTTTTATATATCCTTGCGGGAATGCCTGTCTTTGATGCAATTTGCAATACGTTACATATCATTTCAACCGGAGGAATGAGTATTAAAAATGCTAATATGGGCTATTACCAAAATGATATAATTTATTTCATTTCAATTGTTTTAATGATATTGGGTGCAACAAGCTTTTTAGTTCATTATAAAGTAATTAAAACAAGAGGCAAATCCTTAATTGAAGATTTGCAATTTAAAATCATAATAACTGTAATTGCATTAGTCACAGTAATGCTGTACTTCGTATCTGATATAGTTCCTATAGAATTGTTATTTACCCTTGTTTCTGCAATCACAACAACCGGAGCAACTGTTGCCCCACCTTTGACAATGGCAGGGTGGCCTTCATTTGTAATAATATGTATAATGTGCTTAATGTTGACTGGAGGATCCAACGGATCAACAGTAGGTGCAATAAAACTTGTAAGAATGATTACCTTCTTTAAAGGAATCTACAGACACATCAGAGAAATCTTATCTCCTGAAGGAAGAGTTGTTCCTGTAAAGTTACATGGCCACAGGATACCTGAAAAATCAATTTCTCAAGCTGGAAATTTCATTACATTATACATGATGTTTATAATGTTTACATGGGCATTATTCTGTTTATTCGGTTATGACCCTTTTAGAAGCTTATTTGCAGCCATGTCACTTCAAGGTAACAATGGATTAGAACTAGGAATCGTAAATCACACACTAAATCCTATATTAAAAATAGTAAGCATGTTTGATATGTGGACTGGAAGGATAGAAATATATCCTGTATTGATTACATTACGAGCATTTTTCGAAATTTTTAAATGATAGATTTATAATATTTAAAAATACAATATTGATTAGTCATTGATGAGGTGATTTAATGTATGTAATTATTATGGGAGGGGGTCGTGTAGGACTTGCCCTTGCAAATTTATTGATTGATGAAGGTTATGACATCACATTAATTGAAAGTGATGAATCATTATGCTCAGAAGTTGCAGGAGAACTTGATGCGCTTGTTATTTGCGGAAATGGAACAAATTCAAAAGTACTTGAAGAAGTCAATGCAGAAGATGCAGATTATTTCATTGCAACAACAGGTAATGATGAAGCAAACTTGCTTTCATGCATTTTAGTTAGGAAGTTTGATGTTCCTCACATTATTGCTCGTGTAAGTAATCCTGACCACGAAGAAGCCTTTAAAGAAATTGGAATTGAAAAAGTTATCAGCCCGGAAAGAGCAGCGGCAGCACATTTACAAAGGTTAGTTACAAGACCAAATGTTGCTGAATTAACAACCATCGGTCAAGGTGATGCTGAAATTTTAGAAATGACCATAACTAACGATAAGATTGTTGGAAAACGTTACAAAGATATTTCTCCAACTAAAGAATACATTATTATCTCAACTTTTGAAAATGGAAAATTAGAAATTCCACAACCTGATAAAACAGTTACCAGAGGAGAAAAGGTTACTGTTCTTGTAAAAAGAGGAAACTTCAAAAAAGTATCTAAAAAATTAGAAAAATAGTATTATAAAAAGGAATAAGACAATTTAATATGGTCTTTTCCATTTTTTTCTACTATTGGACCATGACCAGGATATATGTTTTTTACATCCAAATCTGTTAACTTTTTAACGCTACTTTTCATATCATCATAATTTCCACCAATATCCATTCTACCAACTCCACCACCGGCAAATATTGTATCACCGCAGATTAAGCTTTCACCATCCCATAAACAGATTCCACCGCTTGTGTGTCCTGGAGTATGGATAACTTCAAAATCACCTATTTTATCGCCTTCCTCAAGTTCTATATCAACTCTTGAATTGTTTATTCCTTCAAATCCAAAAGCGGAACCTGTTGTGCCTAAAGTATCTTCATTTCTGATAGATATTGCATCAAGTTTATGAACGGCAATTTTTGCATTTGGGAAGAAATGATTGCCACCAATATGGTCAAAATGACAATGAGTATTGACAACTAACTCAATTTCTTCGGGTTCAACACCATTTTCTTTGAGTTTTGAGAATAAATAATCCTTATTTTGACCTGCACCAGTGTCAACTAATGTATTTCCATTAATCAAATAACAATTTGAATCGTAATTATACCCTATGATAAAAATAATCTCTGACATAAAAGATAATATTGTTGCAAAAGTAATTAAAATTTTTGAAAAAAAGATTTGTATAAAATGGGGTCACAGGGATTTGAACCCCGATCCTGGGATTTCTCTTGCCTCAGTACTCCAATTGTTCATCACAACAAGTACTGCTCAGTTACGCGTATATTTCTTCAAAGACAACTGGAGTCCCAGATGATGCCAGGTTACACTATAACCCCACATGTAACATACAATATTAAGTTGTATTTTAATAATATATAAAGATTACCATTTATGAAAATTTCATTTGCTTATCGATTCCTGCTATTTCATCAATTTCCAGACCTTTTTCCAATGCATAATCTTTTTCAATTTTGAAGTTTCCATTCTTTGTGCGCGGAGTGTTTTCAGGTTCTAAAAATAGCCATTTTGTATATTTGAATCTAACTCCAATATATGGCCTAGCACCAAATATTTTTGAAAATTCGCAAAGCGCTTCGATTTGAGGTGCATCGATATATATCTTATCCTTAGTAGTTGTTTTTACCTCAATAGCCAAATATATTTTACCATTTCCAGCTATAACATCAGGCAATGGATTTTTAGTCGCCCCTCCAGAAGCTGGAGCTCTCATGGCGGCAAATTTCCTTTCCCAAAGTTTATGCACCAAATCTCTTTCTTCAGCAGACCCCTTTTTAGCCATGATAACACTCAACAAAATCTTTCTTACAATAACTAATTTTAATAAAACTACTATATAAAACGAATGAGAGAGCAATTGAAAAGTAATAATAGAAAAATAAGTTTATAAATGGGGCCGGGGCCGAGATTCGAACCCGAGTCCCGGGATCCACAGTCCCGGAGGATGACCACCTACCCTACCCCGGCAAGTAATAAACATTGAAATAAAAAATATTGTTAAAAGTGCGGGAGCAGGGATTTGAACCCTGGTAGACCTGCGTCAACAGGTCCTAAGCCTGTCCCCTTTGGCCTCTCGGGCACCCCCGCTTATAAAAAAGAAAGGATACATAGAAACCATTAAAAATCTTAACAAAATTTTTTAGAATGCTCCGGCCGGGATTCGAACCCGAGTCTTCGGCTCGAAAGGCCGAAATGATTGGCCGGACTACACCACCGGAGCACAAATACAAATATTTTTAGTTAACATGGGCCCAATGGGGTTCGAACCCATGGCCTTCCGGTTATGAGCCGGACGCTCTACCTGGCTAAGCTATGGGCCCAAAAGCGCCGTCGACAGGGCTCGAACCTGTGACCAATCGGTTAACAGCCGAACGCTCTACCTACTGAGCTACGACGGCATATAATACCCATCTCACTTAACCAAATAAAACCCATGTTTAAAAATCAAAAGACTTTAAACAGTAATAAATGGTTTATATCACATAATATATAAATGTTTTGGTATTTTCTAAATTTACCTATAAATCGAGAAAATCAACAAAATAATTTTCTATAAACTTATATATAAACTTTAAGATTATATATTAATAATATGGACTCTAACATATTTGACTTAATAAAAGAAGCTAATGAAACCACATTAAAAAGGCATGGCGATTTAGTCACACTCGAAAGAGCCGTATTCTTATCTTGGTGGTGTGATAAAGGAGACTGTGCATTCTGTTACATGTCTACACAAAAAGAAAAAATAAAAGATCCAGCAAAAGCAAGAAGGAACATCAGCAACATTTATGCTGAAGCAGAAATGTGTAAACGCCTTGATTGGAATATTGAGTTTCTATCTGGAGGATATAAATCATTTACAACACAAGAAATAAAACAGATAGCCACAACCATTAAAACAATTACTGGCGATGGCGTTTGGTTAAATACAGGGATTACTGATGAATTAAATGAATATGGATCTGAAATAAAAGGAATCACAGGTGCAGTTGAAGTAGCAAATCCAAAAATCCATGAAAGAGTTTGTCCGTCAAAAAAATTAGATGACATAAGCAATATGTTAGATATAGCAGGAGATTTAGGATTTAAAAAAGCAATAACCATTATCTTGGGACTTGGAGAAACATTGGATGATGTTGACTACCTAATAGAGTATATTGAAGCACATAATATCGATAGAGTCATATTTTATTCATTAAATCCCCATAAAGAAACAATTTACGCAAATTCATCACAACCCGCTTCACTTTATTATGCCCAAGTTGTATCAAAAGTCAGATTGGCTTTTCCGGATATTGAAATAATATGTGGAACCTGGATAGATAACTTGGCAAATATAGGAATACTAATTTTAAGCGGTGCAAATGGAATTACAAAATTCCCCTTATTTAAAATGTTTGGAACAAAATATGGCAAAAGAGTTGAAGAAGAAGTAAAATGGGCTGGCCGTCAACTTAAAGGAACATTCACTGATAAAAACAAATTAGGTGAAGAAAAAAGCGAATTTTCACCGGAATTAGACAAATTTATTAAAAGATATGTTAAAGAATCCCTAAAGAACAAATATTAATCTTAACAAATCATCACCAAATTATTCAAATTATATTTTTTGAAATACCCCCAAAAAGCACTATTTTTAACAATCTTTATAAATCTAATTTACTAAATATAACTATAATATAAATTATTAAAAATTATCAATGTGGAGGAATTACTATTAGCGACGATGTCGATATGATGTGTGGACTTGAAATCCACGTGCAACTAGAAACTGATTCAAAATTATTCTGTGACTGTCCTACAAATTATCAGGATGCTCCAGCCAATACAAACATCTGCCCAGTTTGTTTGAATCAGCCAGGTGCTAAACCGCACCCAACAAATAAAAAAGCATTAGAAAATGCATTAATGATTGCTTTAATGCTTAACTGTGAAATTGATCAAGACGTTATTTATTTTATGAGGAAACATTACGATTATCCTGACCTTCCTTCAGGTTATCAAAGAACATCAGTTCCAATTGGAATAAATGGAGAATTAAACGGTGTTAGAATAAGAGAAATACATGCTGAAGAAGACCCTGGACAATATAACCCTGACAGAGGTTTTGTAAATTTCAATCGTTCTGGAATCCCATTAGTTGAAATTGTAACCGAACCGGATATCAAATCTCCTGAAGAAGCAAGAAACTTCCTGAAAGAATTAATTCGTGTATTACAATATAGTGAAGGAGCACGCGGTGAAGGAACTATGAGAGCTGACGTAAACATTTCCATCAATGGAGGAAACAGAGTGGAAATGAAAAACATCAACTCAATCAAAGGTGCATACAAAGCATTGAAATTTGAACTTGTAAGACAAAAAAACCTTATGAAAAGAGGTGTTGAGGTCAAACAAGAAACTCGTGCATACTTAGAATCACAAATGATTACCGTGGGAATGAGGATGAAAGAAGATGCTGATGATTACAGATTCATCACCGATCCTGACTTGCCACCAATGAAAATTTCTGATGAAACTATCCAAAGAATCTTAGATACCATGCCGGAAGCACCACACAACAAAGTAAAAAGATTTGTAACTGATTATGGTATTGATGAAGAAACAGCGAAAGTTTTAACTTCAGAATTAGATTTAGCTATTGCATATGAAGAAGTTGCAAAAGAGATTGACCCTGAATTTGCAGCCAAATGGATGAGAGACGAACTTAAAAGAGTATTATCTTACAATAAAATTGACTTTTCAGACAGCGGCATTACAGTTGAAGACTTAATTGAATTCTTAAATATGCTCCAGGAAAAAGAAATCACAGTTAAAGCAGGCCAAAGAATCATTGAACAAATGCCAAATAACGATAAATCACCTAAAGCAATTGCTGAAGAATTAGGATTACTTGGTGTTGTAAAAGATGATGAAGTGCTTGCAGCAGTAAAACAGGCCATTGATGAAAATCCAAAAGCTGTTGAAGACTATTTAGCTGGTCAAAAAGCTTCCATTAACTTCTTAGTAGGCCAAGTAATGAGAATCACCCGTGGAAAGGCTGATCCTGGAGAAACTGTTAAACTCTTAAAAGAAAATATTGAATAATGGAGGAAACAGAATGGGTGAAAAAAAATCTTATGTAAAAGATTATATGACCAAAGACGTTATTAGTGTTTCCCCAGATACTTCAACTGAAGACGTGATTGAATTAATGAGAAAAAGTCGCCACAACAGTTATCCTGTTGTTGAAAATGATAAACTAGTTGGAATGGTAACTGCATTCGATATTGTATCTAAAGAATGGGCAGATACTGTCAGAGGATTGATGAGTACACACCTAGTTGTCGCTAACCAAGAATTGTCCATCAATGATGCATCAAGAGTAATGTTTAGAAGAGGAATCTCTAGAATGCCCGTTGTAAATGAAGAGGGACATTTAGTTGGAATTATTACAAATACAGATATGGTCAGATCACACATTGAAAGGTCAACACCAAACAAAGTAGAATACTTCAAAAAGACATTAGAACAATTATATGGAATTAAAACTACTTTAAGGCATATGCGTGTTGAAACCAATAAATTACGTCCAACACAAGATAGAGTTTATGCGGATGAACTTGAAGGCAGAACCTATGAATTAAAAAGAGGGCTAGCCGAACCTGCAATTGTTGTTAAAACTGGCGACAGATGGATTTTAGTTGATGGGCACCACAGGGCAGTAGCTTCAGCACAGCAAGGTTATGAGACTGTTGACTCATATGTCATTGATTTGGGCCAAGACATCAAATTAGGAATGGAAAAAACCGCAGACAAAGCTGGAATTAAAACATTCAACGATATTGAAATTATTGATGACGACAAACATCCATTAATTGCTCTTACAGAAAGTCTTCAAGATCAAGAACGTAAAGGGGATAAATAAATGTCTGATTCAATCATAAGAGAAGTTTATGAAGTGTTGGAATCAAGAAGAGACCATCCAATTGATTCATATACTTCAAATATCATGAAAGACAGCGATAAAAAAGCAGAAGATAAAATTTTAGAAAAAATCGCTGAAGAAGCAGGAGAAGTGTTAATTGCTTCTAAAAATGATGAAAACTTAGTTTATGAATCTGTTGATTTAATATTTCATACTTTATTATTGCTAGTATACAAAGGAATCGAAATTGACGAAATATTTGACGAATTCTCCAGAAGAAGAAAATGAAAAATTAATATAACTGGTTAATATGTTTGACACATTTGCTGAAAAAAAATTTTTATTAAAAGAACTGGTGAAAAAGGAATTAACCTCCAAATATAAAGACTCAGTATTAGGAATACTTTGGAGCTTTTTTAATCCTCTTTTAATAATGTTAGTTTTTACTGCAATTTTTTCAATGCTGTTCGGAAAACAAATTCAAAATTATCCAGTTTACTTTCTATCAGGTAGATTAATTTATGATTTCTATAATACTGCAACAAAAGGAGCAATGAGATCCATTAAAAAAAATGGGCAATTAATAAAAAAGATTTATGTTCCAAAATATATGTTTTCTGTAAGTGCAGTTCTTTATGAATTTGTAAATTTCCTAATTTCATTTGTAATCTTAGCAGGAGTAATGTTCGCTACAGGCGCTGCATTCCATGCAACAATAATATATGCAATAATACCTGTGGCATTATTATTATGCTTAATTTTCGGTGTTGGATTGATTTTAGCTGTTTGCAATACCTATTTTACAGATATTGGACATTTATACAATGTATTTACATTATTACTAATGTATGCTTCTGCATTATTTTATCCAATGGAAATCGTTCCTTCCGAAATTCAAAGAATATTTACTTTAAATCCCGTTTATTCTGCAATATCATGTTTCAGAGAGTGCATTTATGGAGTAGCCCCGAACGGCCCCACATTACTTTATTTAGCTGCATTTTCATTTACAACATTGGGAATTGGAATATTATTATTCAAAATTTATGAAAAGAAATTAGTATTAGAAATATAAGGTTTTTAAAATGAATTTAATAGATAAAATAAAAAATCTTTTTGGAAAAAACAAAGAAGTTAATGAAATTAAG
>JAEIGA010008442.1_pt1 | contig 15612 bp, 21 predicted proteins | sample 9270691 | NCBI WGS metagenome assembly JAEIGA01 (sample SAMN17057246, study PRJNA624740) | gut metagenome | biome: biome; isolation source: fecal sample | host: Bos grunniens | place: China: Xizang | collected 2019
CGGCTCGAATGTTTTTCGCCAACTCGACGAGGTCTTGAAAAAGCGCTTTTGTAGGCGTACCTACGGTAACAACGGTATTATTTGCGTCCGCGAAAGTTACGGTGAGATAGCGTTTCGTTACATGGTTAAAGTTAATGACATTACTCATTTTTTAATTTCCTCCTAATATAAAAATAGACGCTCGGAGAGGTTTCCCTCTCCTAACGTCTTGTAATATTAACCTACGTTTTCGGTCATTTCTTCGACATATTGGATAAGAGTACCCTCGTCGTCCTGAGGGAGACACTTAAACTCTGCGTCGATAACGGTTTCTTTATCCTTAGCGAACGCAATGGAGAAACCTGCTTGATTTACACCTCTTACTACCACCCAAATATCGCCGTCGATTTTGTCGGTATGATGGAAACAAAGCGCGTACGACTTGCCGTTATGGTTACCTACACCACCGATTTTTACGGTACGGATACCGTCCTCCTCGGTAACACGAGCGGTACTACAAAGCTGAGCGAGCGTCTTACCGTTCCAAGTGAGAATACCACTCTTAAGAAGAGCCTCCTCCTCGGTAAGAATGGTCTTAACCACCTTACCGGTATCGTCCTTAGCCTCGTACCAAGTACCTTTATACTCGAGCGTAGCTCCGCCCTGAATACGGCCTAAAAGGTCCGTTTTGGCGTCAAATTCGGAATACATCGGCATAACGTCGGTATATTCCTTAATCATTAAGTCACCGGAGCCGAGGGTAATAACCTCAGCGTCTCTTTTCTTGTCAGACATAATATTTTTCTCCTTATTTTTCTATAAAATTAAAAGTGTATACGACCTGGTATAATTGCTCGCTCTCAATCCAATAGCGAGGACTTTTCTCGTACTCAATCCCCAAATTATCGAGGATTTCTTCGATACGAGCCTCAGCCTCCGGATCGGGAGTATAGGAATATAACTCTATCGTATAATCGTGGTCTTTTATGAGATTGAGATTATCCGCCCCTCGTCTCGTAAAAGAGTCCTCGTAAACGGCGTAAGTGGTTTTAGGAGGACTAAGAAACCGAGTCTCTTTAAAAGTTTCACCCTCCACGAAACCGGCGCCGGTTAAAATTCGTTTAACCATTCTTTAATACCTCCTCTACCGCCTTAACGTATTCGTCCAAAATAGGATCGGTCGCTTTTTTTATAAAGTGAGTACCCTCAACGCGTCCGCCATTCCGTAACGCGTGACCGTTTTCCAACAAATGAGATAATCGATAATCCGGACCGTCGACATACCATATATATGTAGTAGCTCGCGCCGTCTTTTGTCCTTTCGACTTAATAGAGTCCTTATAATGTTTTTTTCTATTGCCGACCGGAGCCGTAGCCTTAGTATCTTGTACTAATTGTGTTACGCTCTTTTTAGCTAAGTCGTCGATTTCCTCTAGTATTTTTCTATCCCATAACGTCAGCTCCTCGGATATCGCGTCTCCTAACTTAGAGACGTCTATCTTAGTACCGCTACTCAATACGAAACCCCCAGGAGCTTAACGGTTTTATGTTGTAACATATAATCGTCATAATCTCCGATATTGTAAGGTACGCCTTGATAAACTATACGGTAACGCTGAGTATTATTTTCGATATCTTCGATACCTTTAAAGTAACGGACCTCAAAAACTTTAGTTTTTTTAGACCGACTAGCGCCGGCGTCGAGATATTCGCTATCGGTTTTAGCCTTGTTAATACTCGCGTGAGGCGTGTATACGTCCGACCATTTCTCCGTAACCTCGTCGATTTTTTGAATTACGATAGGCTTATCGAATACCTTAGACATTTACGCCCCTCCTTAATTCGAGTCGTAATTGTAACGAGAGGTCGTCAACCAATTTTCGAGTATTCCCGGAAATGGTCGAAACGAGTCCTCGTTTATCGTAAAGGTCGGATACAATGATTAGAGCTAGTTCTTTAGAGCGTGGATCGTCTACGGGATAATCTTCTCCGACGGAGCCTTTCAGATAGGCGTCGGCGGTTTTAATTGTTCGCCCGATATTGTTTCTAACCATATCGTCGGCGTAATCTATTCCGAGGTACGCGAGAGCCTCGTCGATTGTTACTACGGTAACGTCCATACCGTCGCCCTCCTTTATCTATTCATAATAGCGGATACGATTTCCGCTTTAAGATTGGAATTAGATACGCCCTCGACTCCCAACTCCTTAGCGAGAGCGAGTAGTTCCGCCTTAGTTAATGCGTTTAACTCGTTCTCGCTATATTCTCCGTCGGAATTAGAGTCGGCGAGGGCCGTTATTCCCCCACTACGGACGTATCGATATAACCGTTAACGATGGAGTCAACGTCTTTTACGCGATAGTCGTCTCTTACGATGGCACGTAAGAGCGTCATATTTTGAGCGTATGCGTTAAAGTTACCGATAGACGCCGTCGTGGACGCCATAATCGACATACTCTGTCTATCGTATTTACGAGTGAAATCGAACAAGTTACCCACGATAAAAGGTACTTTCGTACCGTTGGACGCGAATACCTTATTAGGTAATACCTTAATAGGTAATACAGTCGTACCACAACGGAGCGTCAACTTAGCGGAGTCCGTAGGATCGGGATTAAGCATAGGTCTACCGTTTTGGTCTACAAGCGTATCCAAGTAGTTAAGACCGTCGTCGTTCGTGTAAATCTTAGCACCGTCTTTATAAGCCTGACCGAGAGTTACGTTAAGAGCTTTCTTAATACCGTTGATATCCTTAAGATCCGTCTGCGTTTTAGTAGCTACGAGAGCGAGTACCTTTTTATTGGTCGTCGCTACGTTTGCCTTACCTAACCATTGAGCTACCGTATCGAGGATATTCGCGTCGGAGTCATTTACCAGGTCGTTAGATACGGGCATAAAGCCGGCTCTATCCTGGATAGTGTAAGGGAGTCTCTCAAACTTAGGAGCCTCGATTTCGTTCGTGATTTCGCCGTTTTCGTCGATATCTACAAACTCGCTAGCGTCGCCCTTTTTCTGATACGTACGGGAGCCTTTATTCGTGGATACGGGTACTACGTCGATATCCTGGAGTAAGGAGTAAGATACGTCCTTATAGTGTTCTACTTTCGTAGATACGTCCTCGGGAACGGTATAACCGCCGTCCTCGTCCACACCCTCGGTAAGACCTTTACCCTGAATAAAGGAACGTACCGCCTTAGCAAATTTAGCGACTGCGTCCTCTGTTTTCCCCGTCTTTGCGCTTGCGGTATCTTCTACCACCGCATTAGCGGACTGAGCGCCGTTAGCCTTTTCGGTTTCAAAAATACGTTTTTCAGCCTCGTATTCTTTCTGTAAAGCGTCCACTTCGTCCATAATCGCGGTAGCCTTAGTTACGTCCTTATTTTCACCATTCATAAAGGACTTAGCCTCGGCGGTCTTAGCCTGAATTTGAGCTAAAAGTTCTCTCATTCTTTTGTTCATAGTTACAATCTCCTTTTAAAATTATTTGTTTGCATTAAAAAAGGACTCGGCGTTTTTAATTCTCGTACTTAAAACGCGTTCGTCCGTTTTTTCAAAAAGTGTATTATCGACGGTATTTTCGTCGATTTCGGTTTCTTTAGTATCGGTTTCCGGCTCCTCAACCGGTTTAGTAAATCCGATACTCTTATGAGTACCGGCGCGAGGTTGAGCCGGTACCGCTACAAAACTCAACTCGTGAGCCTCTTTTGCACCTGATAAAAGCATTTTACAACGCTTTTTACTTACTTTACCCGTCGTATCCGTACTTTCGTATTCACGTCCGGGCCAATGACGACAATAATCTTTCATATTATCGCAACCGCAAATATTACAAATCATTTTCTCGGGTACGGTAGAGGTTGAAACCTCTTTTTTGATACCGCCCATAATCTCGGCGATAAGGTCTTTATTGGAGTCCGTCTTAATCATATAGATTTTGGCGATTAACTCCGTATAAAGCTCTCCGAGTTCGGTTTGTTTATTTGCGTCCTGGACGAGTTCCGTATCGTAGATACGCGCGATTTGGTTATCCGCTTGTCGATTGTGGTCCTTTAACATGGTCTTTCCGGGATACAATTTCTTTAAATCCTGGAGAGCTTTAAGGTTAAACGGCATATAGTTCCGGTCGTCTTGCTCGTTATCCGCGATAGTCGCTTTAAAAATAAAGACGTCCTCAGCAGAAACGGGAGTGAGCGTGTATTTGTTAATCTTTTTCAAATCGGCGTCGGTACATTCCAACGGAGACACGTTCGCGACTTTCGCTATAACACCAGGGACCGCGTCGGGATCGTTATAACCAAAATTCACCTTTTCTTTAGGCATTGTCTTGACCTCCTTTTTCGTCGTTATTATTTTGATTGCCCGGAGGAGTTTCCTCCGTATTATCCTTGACGTACTGAGTACCGGCTAACTCTACCGGAATACTCGCACCATTACCGAGGAGTCTATCTCCACCCGGTTTAGACTCGAGGTCTAACATAGCTCTAGCCTCGTTAGGCGTGTAAATAAAGTTAGCTACACCCGTCGAAAGCGTCTTAATCTGAGTCGCTAAGTCAGCTCTAAGAATAACCGCTACATTAAATTTAAAGTGGTATCCGTTAGCTACTTCGTCGCTCGAGAGTAGCTTATACGTTAATTCTTCCTCATACTGTTTGATTATGTAAAGCAAGGTATCAACGTAAAAAGACAACTGTTGAGCCTCAGCCGACGCGTAACTCGATTTAGTATAGTCGCCGATTTGATACGGTTTAATACCGAACGCGCTCGCAATCTGTAACGCCGTATATTGTTTAACCTCGATAAATTGGTTATCGCCTAATTTAACGTTAAGAGGCGTCAACTGTGAGCCTAACGGAATAGGGATAATATTCTTAATATCCTCGTCCGATAAACCGCCTCGGGCGTATTGCTCGATACCGGATACGAAAGTCTTAACGTTATCGTCGTTAAGATTGCCGGTATATTGTAATACCGCTTTAGCCGTAAATCCGGACTCATACATACGGTTAATCATTTTTTGAGATTTAACCGCTCCGCCGATTGTCATTTTTAATTGGTCTTGGACGGATACACCGATAAGACCATCTAGCGTATTGAAGGACTTAAAGTGTAATACTTCCTCCGAGCCGAAACGATAATTTTTCCCACCGGTAGAATAAAGATAATAAATATCCGGTTGATCGGCTAAAACCTTAGCGTCGTCATACCATACCTGGACTTGATTACTCGGTAAAATCCATAATCGCATTTTATCACCGGCGCCTTGTATCCATACGTACGCGTTACCGTAATGATTACGGTTAAACTCGACCGTACTCCAAAACGAGGAGGCCGTCATATAAGGATTAGGTCTATCGTGTAAAATATTGTATAAGAAATGTTTACGAGCCGTTTCGACGCCGTGTTTATCGTTATATCTTAATAACTTAAGCGGTAATTTACCCACGGACTCGCTTAATACTTTCATACACGAAAAATAGGTCGCCTCGGATAAAACTCGTTCGTCCTCGTCCGGATCGATACCTAAAAACTTATATAAATTATTAAGTTCTACCGTCTCTCTGTCCGATTTATTAAAAATGACTTTAAAGGCGGTTTTAATTCGCTTAAAAATATTCATAGTGTTTTTGTTATTTATTCTCCTTTTTTACTTCGTACGAGAATTATCTCCCATGTTTACCCCTCCGAGCTTATTCGCCCAATTCTCAGGGTAAACAGAATAATAACTTACTCCGTGTTTTTGTCTATATTTCTTAAAACAACCGGCCCAAATTAGAGATGGTAACAATACTAAAGGGATATACAACCAACCCAAAATATAGGATTGTTTAGTATGTCCTAGCTCGTGTTTTAACGCGTTCTCGTCCGACCAATGCGACGGACAAAGGAATACATACGTACCGAGCGAAATACTACCAAATTCTACGTCATACTGATAATGATTGTTTACTTTTCTCGCCTTAGTAATATGTTTCAAAATGAAACCAACTAACATTTGAGGAAAGCACCAAATCCACGTCTCGATAATTTTAACAATTTTCATACGGTCACCTTTTCCCCTTATAATTCCGTTACGGTATCTTCGTAATCTTTATTCGTTTCGAGGTAGTCGTCAGTCAAACCAATCTTTCCCGCGCCGTCCACGGTCGGATAGATTACATTTATTTGCGTTTCCGTCTTTCCGTACATACCTACTAAATCTCTCCAACCCATGCTATCGTTCAGCGCGTCACACACAATTTTTCTCGCAATCGTATTACTATCCGTCAGAGCCGTTATAAATTCTTCTGTTGTCATTTTGTTGGCGTTGGTATTGACAAGCATTACACGGTAACTATTTTCAGGGAAAACCATTTCGTGGCGATACAGTTTCGTGCCTTTGTTCTTGTCGACATAACTCCTCGGTGCACATTCATATTGATTGAGTGGCTCGCTTACATAAAAGTTACCGTTTGCGTTTCTCAAAGGAATACTATCCGCTTTCGCCGTAATTCTTAACTCTTTGCTCGTTTGCACCTCGTTTTTATCAACGATATATACTCTACCTTGTAAAGCACCGTCCGTTGAATCGTATGCTACTTTCGGTACGAAATTATCTTCGGCATACTTTTTGTTTGCACAGTCTAAATCGTCTTGCGGTGCGTTCGTCTTGATATTACCGTTTGAGTTTGCCCTCGGTATTTGCCCACTCGAAGGGGCGGATTGATATATAGGTGCGGCACTTATTTCCCCTGTATTCTTGTTAAATAGTATTAACCCCGTTGAGGTCGGTATCTTAACCGCCCCCAACCAATCGCAAGCACTCGCCTTTTCTTCGTCCGTCAGCGTTTCGGTGTTTGTGGTAATGCCTGTTTTAACATAATCGTATTTAATGTTTTCAAGCGTGCCTTTTGATACAAACGAGGCGGTAGTCGCTTTTTTATATTCTTCTAATGAAATAGCACGACACATTAAGCTACCACTTGAATTTCTTTGAACGCAAAACGAGTTACTGAGTGCAATAACACCAACTTTTCCGTTATCTGCGAGATCGGTAAACTTCACATATTCGCTATGGTCTACTTGTATCGAGATTGCACCAAGCACTTCCCATTTGCCGTCAATATAGACATATTCAGCAAAACGGTTTTCGCCCTCGCTCCCCTCAATAGGTACAAGGTAAATAACGCTTTCGTCTATGTTTTCCGTAGGTAATTCGGTTACGGGTTTAAAAGTAATACTACCGGCGTCTCCCTTGTCGCCCGTTTCGCCTTTAAACAACCCATTGTCGGCGTCGTCTCGGACGGACTGAGCGATAGATTTCGTTTCGGACATAATTTCGACCACTTGTTGAAATAATGTTTTTGACGGCTCTCTTTCTTCGTCGCCCTCGCTCGCACCCTCGGAGATAAGGATATTTTCGGACCATAACGTAGGACGGCGTTTATCGCCACATACCCCAAATACGCCGATTTTTAAAAATCCTCGAGTCCGTAATACTTCCCACGGGATAGCGCATTTATTATCTTTTAATAATACCTCGATAAGAATATCGCCTCTTTTAAACTCGGCTTTTTTTTTGTATTCTTCCCACGTTTCGTCAAATTCAAAATAACAATAATGAGTATTGACGGCGTTAGATACTATCGTTTCCGGCTCGGTTACAATGACCGAAACGGAGTCTACTTTTAATTTCATAGTCGAAAACCTCTCTATTTCTTTTTCCAACCCATAGTTTTAAGGTATTTATCCAACTCGGACTCAACGTCTACGACTTCCTTAGTCTTGCTTTTCAACATACAAGCGTGAGCGTCGATACAAGCGTCCACCGGATCGATACGTTTAAAATTTTGCCCCGGTTTCTTATCTACCTTAATCTCGTCGAACGAGTTACGTACGACCTTAGCGTTAAGCGCCGACCACGTTAATAACTCGTTATTTTTGTTATATTCTACATTTCTGGACTTAACAAGTAATTGCATATCGACCGTCGCGTCATTAAGAGATTTACACGATTGAACGATAATCACGACCGGACACCCAAACGCCTCTAAATCCGCTAGGATACCGTCAACGTTATGAGGATCGACGCCGATACCTAAAAAGGTTAAGCCGTATTCCTCTTTAATTCGTTTTAAATCCTTAATAATAAACTTATAATCGTTTTTAAAGTCCCCGGAGCCACCCGTTACGGTAATAAGCTCCATACTTTCCCACAAGTCATAAGGCGCTAAGTCTGTCTCGATATGCTCTTGTAACCTACCTCTAGGCATAAACGAATGACTGTAAAAATAATATTTTTCCTTAGTCTCGCCATTTTCCGAGGCACAAGTTTCCGGAAATTCGAGCGAGTACGTCGTCAAGTCTCCGCCCGACGATAAGTCGAGACCAATCCAACACGAACGACCTCTAAAGTCCTCTAGCGTACGGTTACTACCGCATTTTTGCCAATTATCGGCGTTGATAAATTGGTCGTCGGTATTCTGTACCCACATATTGAGAGACTTAGTTAAAAAGTCTCGGAGGTCACTACCGCCCATATCCTTAGCCGTTTGAGCGTCGGTTTTGAGTATCTCGAATTTCTCAGGATTAGAGGCTATAAATGGATTAGCCTTAACCCAATTATCCGGATCCCATATATCGTCGTTAGCGTCCAAACAATAAATATCTATAAAAAAGTCCTCGGCGGTTGATAAACCTCGGAGGACCTTAATCGCGTAATCGTCCATTTCTTTACAAAATGAATTAAGATTATCGCCTCGCGTCGTAATCATGGATACGAGAGTCTCGTCTAAGGCTCTAGTACCGTTATACAACGCTTTATATATTTTATTGTCTCGATGTTGGTGTATTTCGTCGATTGACGCGTAGATGGCTCGGAAACCGTCCTCTAGTCCAGCCTCACGACTAAGAGCCTCGATAGTACAAAAAGTATCCGTCGCGTCGATTGTACTTTTATAATCTTTGACGTCGAAATACTCGCCGAGGTCGGGATCGATAGTAATAAACTTACTCATTTCCTCCCACGCTAGGCGAGCTTGTCGTTTCTTTGTAGCAACGGTAAACAGTTTACCGTAATAATAACCGCCGAAACCGGCGATATAAGTACCCATGATACCGTTCTCGAATGTTTTACCATTCTGACGGGCCATAGACTTATAACGTCGCCGGAAACGGCGCTTATTATTCGTGGTTTTAAACCACCCAAAAGTCACGCCGAGGTCGAACGCTTGACTATCTAATAACCTAACCGGTTTTGGCTCCGTTCCCTCGGCGATCGTTAAGGTTTCTGCGTAATCTATAATCTCGTTAGCACTATCGGGATTATAGTAATAAGGAAAATCCTCCGTCCTCTGTCGTTTAAGGTCGTTTAAATGCCTTTGACACGCTAAAACGTGTAACTCTCCGGCGACTACTTTCCCGGACACGACCTTATGAGCGTACTCGGTAACTCGGTCATAAACCGGAGCGTAACCGTTAGCCATTATCTGAGGACCTTTTCTCAAATTTTTTAAACTTATTTTCTTTCGGCTTATCGTCTTTTTTCTCCGGGACTACCAACTTACACCGACTAGAAATAGTTAAACCGAGGTCGTTCGCACTCGCTCGGCATTGTTTAAAATATCGTTCCTGGATTTTCGCCCAGGCGGAGAATTTTAACGGATCGTCTTTAACTTCCTTAGTTCTCATTTTCTTAACGGCGTTAATATAAAAATCGTTAGCCGTAATATAACGACCTAAAGCGTCGACGTCCGTCTCACCTAAAATTTTTAATTTTTGTAGCTGAGTAGCAATCCGATAAAATTCCTCTTTTTGCTTTTTTGTAAGATAATCGGGAGCGATAATATTATCCGTAATCGGCTTAATCTCTCGCTCTCGGCGCTCCTGGATTTCGGCTTTTGTTAAATGCTTAGATCCTCGAGCTTGAACGACCTCGAGAGGTAATCTCTGTCCGGCCATATTATCACCTCCTTTTAATATTTACGCTTACTCCGTAGGCTCGTTATTGGTGAGGACTATTTTTGTTATGCCAATGCCCGCGCGAATCGCGTCCCCTATCCTATAAAGGTGTGAATCAACGGTACACCAATACCAACCAGGGTTGGCTATGATATCATTCGTCGGTATTGTTATAATCCCATTTCCTGACGCCGTACGATGTTGGTAAGTAACGGTGCAAATATATCCTTTATCTCTTACCCAACACCTCCCATATTGATTCGCATTATCGGAGAGATTGGTGATTTTCGCGCCGTATGTATAATGTATCTGCACATACTTGTATTTCGAATAGGTTTTATCGGTAAATACGTTCCAACCCATATAATCAATAAGATCCGCCATATCGGAGTTCCCAGAGTAACAACCCACCACCCCGCTATCATCGTTGTCGTCGTCGAATTGGTCACTCCACCGCTCCGCGTCAATCCATTCTGCGTCAATAAATGGAGTTCCCACTACGTTATTAGGTACAATAGTCTCAACGAAACCCAATTCGGCGCTATAAATTACCCTTTCGTCTCCGAATATCTCAACTCCGTTGTGTATCCAAGTTTTTACCGTTTGACCGTTATAAGTAACCTTGTTTACGTCTTTTCCGTTAAGTTTCATATGTCACCCTCTCACGACGCGACATAATCGGGAGATTGAGTTACTAATACGCCCGATTCGGCGTCAAACGATACGATTTGAATAGTGGTAGACTTAAACGAATTAAGCTCCGCTCGAAACTCGTCGAGTGTACCGTCTATTTCGTTTCCTATTTCCTCGAGTCGTGCTACCGTTTGCGTACACGTTTCATTAACTTCGCGTAACGCCTCCTCATTCTGAGCGGTCGTATCCGCTCTCATTTCTTCGACGGATTGATTTACCAACTTTTCGAGCCTATTAAATGAGTAAATCTCCCCGTCGTCCGCCTCGATAGTATAGTCCTTTGGTTTCGTTCGAGCGATAATAGGAATTTCGACGGTTTCGACAACTTTAAAAGTCTCGCCCTCCCATACTCCGACGTATGCCTTAATATTACAATTCGTTTGTAAAAGAGAGTTAGGGATACGAACGATAACCACTCCCTCGTCGAGCGTCGACTGTCTTACGATCGATCCCTCCATCGTAACGTTAGTAAAATGAATTTCCGGAGCCTCCGCCATATTAAGACCACTAATAGCGAGTACCTGGTTTTTATCCCATTGATAAAGACTATCCGTTACGTATGTATTATACGCGCTAAAATTTACTCTCAGCATAACGTTACACCCCCTTACATAAGAGCGATTAACTCGTTATACTGTTCTTTATCAATACGATTATTTAAAAGGAATACGTCCAATTTATCCGCCATATCCGACTTAAACGTTTCGTATTCCTCGGTCGTAATTACGCCGTCGTTTACCTTTGCTTTCTTGTTTTCGATAACCTTTTTACAATTCTTAAAAGCCATAATTTTAACCCTCCGATAATCCTAATTCTAAAAGAGATAACCGATAATCCATATCGACGCTATCCTCAGCGATAGCCACCTCGAGACTTTCGGTTTTTTGTACCGCGAGTAAAGCGTTTTCTTCTCCGGTATTGTTTCGAGGTACGCGAGTTACCCCGTCTTTAAAGTAAAAGTAACCGTCGATATACTTATCGCCCTCACTAATTGGATATTGAGTAGACTCTACCGCGATAGCGTCCTCACCGTACACGACACGCGCTAACTGATTAGCTAACTCGTAGTTATCACATACGATATCTTGTTTAATTGTTTCGCCTTGAATAATGGCGAATGTTTGTTTTACGTACATATATTAACCTCCTTAATATCCCCACCGTACAATTACGACACCGGAGCCACCGACACCGTTAGCCGTAGCGTCATAATGCCCGCCGGCTCCGCCTCCCGTGTTAGCCGTACCGCCCGTCGCTAGATTGGTCGTACTAAAAACCTCTTGACCGTTACCACCGCCACCGGAGCCACCAAAACCACGCGCCCCAGGATAACCCGTCGGAGACCATGCACCACCGCCACCGCCGGCGTAAAGTGTACCGCTTGACTCACCGAAAGCCTTAGTAGTAGAGCCTTGACCGGTACCCCCGGCATACGTAAAGGCTTGAGTACCGTTATTATAAGGCGTAGACGCGCCACCATTCGAGCCGTCCGAGCCACCATTACCGGCTACAATTTGATATTGACCTCCGGCACCACCGCCCGAGCCACCGTTACCGCCGACACCTTGAGAGCTTACACCGCCTCCGTCGGCGGTTAAAACCGTTGAGCCGATAGTAAATTTTGATTGACTACCGGCGACACCCACACCACCGGCACCGACTAACACACTCGCCGACGCTCCAGGAGTTACGGACAGCGCTTTTTTTGTCGTAGTCTTACCACCGCCACTACCGCCAAAACCATTATTAAACTCCGTACCTGAGCCACCGCCACCACCGACGAGAAATACGTCAATAGCCGTAACCCCTGCAGGGACCGTAAACGTTCCGCTACTAATGAAAATCTGTTGTCCTTTCGTTTGTAAAGGAGTACCGCTCGCCTGAGCGCCTGAGGTAGTAGTCGTATAAAGACGAGTAGCGTTTTTGTACGTGTACGCGAACGCTCTCAAATAATAAAGCGTACCGTCCGTAAAACCGCTTTTCGTAAATGTTGATACCGGCGTCGCGTCGTTACTATCGTAGAATACGGAGCCGTCCGTCGGTGACGTCGGATAACCGCCCGTCTTAAACATAATACGGACACCTTTATATTTAACGTCGCTCGGATTAGTCCAATTCGCTTTTATCGTTCCGGCGGTAGAAAAACCAACCGTTAGCGCTAAACCGCTTATCTGACTACAACGAGAAACGCCTCCGCTTAAGTTATCTCTTACACCACTCATACGTCATTTACCACCTTTACACAATCGATAACGACCGTACTCGTAGGAACGGTTACAACGCTAATAACAACCTTACCGGCGGATATCGTATAACTCGGCTCCGCGTCGCTCATGATGGACTTAGACGCCGACGCGTAATAAATATCAATGATACTACTCGTCGTAATCTTATTAGAGGAGATTGTATATGTTTTATTCGACCACGCCGACGGAGCTATCGAGATATTATTTAATACCGATACCAAATTGACGAGTTTTTCCTCTAACGTTACCGCGTCCTCGCCTATAATTTCGGTAGCGAGACTCGCTACTCGTTGATCGAAAGCGTTAGTTAATGCCTGGAGGTTTGCGTCGCCTTGCGCTTTTAATTGAGCGAGATACTGTTGACAACGTATATCCAATTCCTCGAGCGTCTCTTCGCATGTAATGACTAATCCGTTATAGGTATCGTCATACTTTTTATTAACAGTATCCACCGCGTTATCCACAAGCTCTTGCATTTCTACGATACTGTTAGTCAATCGATTATGTAACGCGTTAAACGAGAGGACCTCTTCCTCTTTTTCGTAAATATAGTCCGACGGTTTCGCCCTAGCTTTAACGGGAATTTGTAAAGCGTATAACGTACGGAATACCTCACCCTCATAAACGCATACGTAAACGTTTATCGGTAATGCGTTTTCTAAAAGTACGTTCGGGATATCGACCGTAATCGTTCCCTCGCCGTCTACTTCGCTTTGACGAACTAACGCTAAAGGCATAGCCTTATTAACAAAGTGGATTTCCGGAATGTTCGGTACTAATAAACCACTAATCTTTAATTTTTGGTTTTTATTCCATTGATAAAGCGAGTCAACGGTATATTGCCCTTTTTTATCAACTATCAAAATAGCCATTTTTTAGCCTTTACCTCCTAAATATTTTTTTGTGGGGAGTTTTTGCTACAAAAGAGGCCCCTTGTACCGTTGTCCCCAAAAAGGCTCGTAGAATTTCGACCACCCCTACCCTTTTCTATCTTTAAAGCGTGTTATTTCGCCTTAAAATACGTTATCATTTATTTTTCGATAAATTCCTCGCCTAAAAACAAGACAAGCCTTAAAACGCATTAAACGCGTCCTAAGACCATACCCCCTCCATCTAATTGAGTTTGTTTTATTTATTCGTTCGATTACGTTTCTTAAATCGCTCATGTCTATCGTTATGACAAGTCGTACACACTAATTCGAGGTTAGTATAGTCGAGTCGTAACTCCCAACCCTCCGGAGTTTGTATCGCTTTCTTATGGTGTACTTGCGTAGCCATACGACCGCACGTCTCACACTTATACCCTTTATCCTGAGTATACTTAGCGGATAGCGAACGCCACTCTATACTATTATAAAAGCGCGTATATTTAGGATCGCGCGTCTTATTATATCGTTTGTCTCCCTCTCGTTTAGCCTCAGCACGACGAGCCTCTATCTCAGCTTGTACTATCGGTTTACAAGTGGAGCAATACCCACCCCCATTATAAGGATATAGATTACCACACCTATTACACGATTTTAAAAGCATAATTAAAACCACCTTTCTTTATGGTAGCGGTTACGAGACTTGAACTCGTACGGATTACCCGAGGGATTTTAAATCCCTTGCGTCTGCCATTCCGCCAAACCGCTATAAAGAAAAGTCCTCAATATCCGTTAAGATACTAAGGACTTTCCCTATATGGAGGCTTTACCTATGGAACGATTTACCCAAATCACCACGATAGCATTATACAACATTTTTCGAGAAATTCTACTGTCATTTTAATGACTATTTTATGACTTTATTTTTCGTCTTTTAAAGCGAGTAAAGTAATCGCTTTAGCATACAAGCGGTAAACGTGACGGTCCGTATAACACTCTCTTTTCGCTATATCGTCCAGGGAGTAACCATCTATAAAGTACGCCTCTAACACTTCACAATATCGAGGATCCTCGAGCGTATCGATTTCCTCTAATATTTCATTTTTTATTATTTTACCTTTTTCCTTTAATCGAGCTATCCTTTCCTCTAACTCTATTTTATCGGTAATTAAATCCGAGGTCGTCACCGGAGTACCGCCTCGAGGCATACCTGACAAACTAGGAGATTTCGGACTAGTAAGTCGGCTATCTAAGATTTTGAGTTTTTCTTCAAGACGAGCGATACACAAAGTATTTTTTCTATATCGTCTTAAAAATCGTTTTTTGTCTTTTTCTCGGCTCTCTTGATTTTCCATAATTCACACCTCCGGAAACCGAGCATAACAAAATAACAAAAAAAATCTCAACTCTATATAACATTATTATTTATATAATATATATACTATATATTTTATTTTTTCTATTAAATAGAAAATAATTATGTTATTATGTTATTTATATTAAAAAACCCTTATAAATAAAGGCTTTCAACCATAACAGAATCGAAAAAGTTTTTGTTATGATTTTGTTATGCCGAATAGTTTTTGTTATGCTCGAAAAAATTTATAAAAATTTAAAAAAATAAGTTTTTGTTAAAAAACGTGTTTTTGTTATGTTTTTGTTATGCTTTTTGTTATGATTTTTTTGAGAATTTAAAAGCGATAATCACAAGACCGACGACGCCGACAATAATTCCGATTACAAATCCGATAATGAAATTAGTCATATTTTACCTCCTTATAAATTATCTTTTACCGGTACTACCGCGCGGAAATGTCATTTTCATAATCAAAACGTCTACCGAAAAAAATTACATTTTGAGTAGGTAAAAAATGATTGTAACCATTTTTCTC
>JAEIGA010008443.1_pt1 | contig 15612 bp, 25 predicted proteins | sample 9270691 | NCBI WGS metagenome assembly JAEIGA01 (sample SAMN17057246, study PRJNA624740) | gut metagenome | biome: biome; isolation source: fecal sample | host: Bos grunniens | place: China: Xizang | collected 2019
AGTTTTTGGATGTTGAATTTGACTACGGTCAAATAGACTTTCCTCATTCTTCCTACATAACTACTATTGAGGATGCTTTTGACGACGATGTTCGATATGTTTACTATGGAGCACCTACGGAGTGTGAAGGCACCTTATATAGTGATTTACGCAATAACACAATAAATGATAGTAGCTTTCATGTTAATTGTTCTATTGCAGAGGTTATTGAAAGCTATGAATCTGGCGCAGAATTAATTCTTTTCTGGTTTGGCTGGGTAATTCTTACTGGTGGTTTGATTTTTGGCTTCATTTACTTAGACAACCACTGGCTGGAAGATAAGATTAAAGCCAGACGTACCCATAAATACTATTAATTTAATAAAAACTATTAAAAAAGGGTTCCATTGATTGTATAATATATCAATGGAACTTTTTATTTAGGGGGTTTATTTATGTCTTTTAGAAAAAAGAAACGTAAAGAAGTACAGGCGAAAATCGCTGCCGCAAGAGAGTTTCTATTCAGGCAGCGCGAATATATGCTTATGAAGTTTATTAAAGACGACTCTTGCACCGCAAAAGACGTTATTTATGTAACAACTGATATTTATGGCTTTTTGCTTGATAAGCTGAAAGAAATTGAGGAGGATTTAGAAGAATGTTAACAAAGACCAGACGTATTTATTATAGCATCCGTTTTAAGATATTGCATTTTCCAAATCTACTTGTGAGATTTTTCACAAGAGATAAATATTATATTTGTGAGGAATGCCATAAGGTACATAAAAGAGACGGTATGGAGATTCGTTTAGACGAGCCTCGTGAACATCTTATGTCACATCAGTTGTGGTATAGTAGTGTTGGTCGAGAATGTTTTATTGCACAACAAATAAGAGTTAGGCAAGCCATTAGAAACAGCTTGCGAGGAGTAAAGAATAGGTAGGAGGATAATCATGCTACATATTAATGAAATTAGAGAACTTTATAATAAAGGACATTATACGTTTAAGCTTCCCGAGTCTGTTGATATGAAAACCCTGCCACCAGATTACGTTTTTGACGAAGAGCTTTCCGTGAAAAGAAATCGAGAACTTGTGGAAGAACATAATAGCAGAGTAGTTGACCTTAAACGAAAAAAGCAAGCAGGTCAAGAAGACCTTAATAGACAGCTTACTTATGATGTAATTGAATACATTAAAGAGAATTACGATCTTACAGAGGCACAGGCACGTATTGTCGAGATGTTCGTCTACAGAGAACATCACTCTTTTATGTGTGACTATTTTTCTTATATTGATACTTTTGCAGAGTTCGCTGATGATATTGCAAATATCAGTAAGGAGTAATAAGTAACTATGAATTATTTTATTTCAGATCTTCATTTTGGGCACGCTAACTGCCTAGCTTTTGATAATAGACCTTTTAATACTATTAAAGAACATGATGAATATATTATTAAATCTTGGAATGAAACCGTAGGAATCGATGATGATGTTTATATTCTCGGTGATATTTCATGGTATAATAGTACTTCTACCATTGATATTTTTAAAAGACTTAATGGTAGACTACATCTGATTAAAGGCAACCATGATAATAACGTACTGAAAAATTCTGAGTTAAGAAGTTTGTTTGTAGAAATTGTGGACTATAAAGAACTTTTTATCGACAAAAATATTTCGGTAGTTCTTTGTCACTATCCCATTCCGTGTTTTAAAAACCATTTTTATGGTTGGTATCACTTATATGGCCATGTACATACTAGCTTTGAATGGAATATGATGGAGAATACTAAACGTCTTATGACAGAGCTATATGATAAACAGTGCAAAATGTATAACGTAGGTGCTATGATGCCCTATATAGGTTATACACCTAGAACACTTGAACAGATTATTAATGGAGAGGAGTGTGTTATTGTTGACATCAAATGATTTTAAAGCAGTTCTTAAAACACCTGAGTATGACTTTCTCAAAACAAATCCACATCTCGGTAATAATATTATCCTTCTTGGCCTCGGTGGTTCGCATGCTTACGGAACAAACGTAGAAGGCTCTGATATTGATATTAGAGGTGTTGCACTCAATTCGAAGTCAGATATTCTAGGTTCCAGTAATTTTGAGCAAGTGGTAAACGAGGCTACGGATACAACTATTTATTCCTTACGAAAGATAGTTTCACTTTTATCCTCGTGTAACCCGAATACTATTGAGATTCTTGGCCTTAAGCCAGAGCATTATTTATATCTTTCTCCTATCGGTCAAGAACTTTTAGATAATAAGAAACTGTTTCTTACAAAACGTGCAGTCCAGTCCTTCGGCGGTTACGCATTTGCGCAGCTTCGTAGACTTGACAATAAGGCGGCTAGAACCCTTGAGCAGGCAGAGCATGAGCAACATATCTTAAATAGCATTACTAATGCAAGTTACGTATGGCCAGACAAATATGATTGTTTCAAAGACGGTGATTTTGTAAATCTGTATCTTGACGACTCTGACCTTGATGATATGGATAAAGAGATTTTCATGGACATTCATCTCACACACTACCCTCTTCGTGACTATAAGAGCATGTGGTCTGATATGAAGAATATTGTATCAGAATACGGTAAAATCGGTCACAGAAATAAGAATGCAATCGCTAATGACAAGCTCGGTAAGCACATGATGCACTTAGTACGTTTATACCTTATGTGTTTAGACATTCTTGAAAAAGAGGAAATTAATACTTTTAGAGATAAGGACCATGATTTCTTAATGGAAATTCGTAACGGCAAGTTTCTTGATAAAGATTCACATCCAGTACCGGAATTCTATGAAATGGTTAGTGACTACGAAAAACGTCTTAAATATGCCGCGGAGCACTCTAATCTTCCTGACAAACCTGACTACGATGCAATTAACGATTTCCTTATGAGCGTTAATGAAAGAATCGTTAAGGGTCCTGTATAATATTAATATAAAATATTAAGGAGTATTCGAAAATGAAGAATAAAGTTATTGTGAGCAGTAGTAGTTCAAGTGGTGGTATAGGCTTTGTTGGTCTACTTACTATTGTATTTATAGTTCTAAAGTTAATTGGTAAAATTACTTGGAGCTGGTGGTGGGTACTTTCTCCGTTATGGATCAGCGCAGGCCTTGTTTTTCTTGTTCTTCTTGGTATTCTAATTTGGGTACTTTGCAGTAAATAAAGATTAAAGAAAAGAGGATTAAGCTGTTATGGAACGTTTAACTGAGTCTATTATTACGATTAAAGAAAGAGTAGGGTTACAAGCAGCCTTAAATAAGCTTGCTGCCTATGAAGATGCTGAAGATAGCGGAAGACTTTTAATAATTCCTTCTGAAGCACACTATGTAGAGGAACGTATTATTACAGGTGATATTACAAAAATCGAGTGTAGTCATCTTCTAGTTGAAGAAGGTCCTGATTATGAGTATAGAGTTACCATTGAGGCATATGGTAAGACCTATACAGGCATACTCGATAAAGATATTTTCTTTGATCGTGAGAAAGCAGAAGTTTACTATAAGAAAACAAACTATGTTGCAGACTTTTAATATGAGGTGTACATATGATGATTGAATATAATAAAATTGAAACTCTCTGGAAGCGTGATATGGAAGGCACAAAGAAGCTTTTGGAGGGTGAGTTTAGAAATCCTACGGTGGAATTTTTAAAGGACAACATTTGGCAGTTTACTGAAAAGATTGACGGAACTAACATTCGGGTGTACTGGGATGGTCACACTGTTTCGTTCGGTGGACGAACTGAACGAGCTCAGATTCCCGTTTTCCTTCTTGATTACCTTATGGCTACTTTTAAGACTAATGAGGCCGAACAGCTTTTTGAAGAGAAGTTTGGTGAAACTCCTGTAATTCTTTTTGGCGAAGGTTATGGCCCAAAGATTCAAAAAGGTGGGGCTTATCGTAGTGATGTTAGCTTTATTCTTTTTGACGTATACATCGCTGGTAACTATCAGTCAAGAGACAGCGTAGAAGATGTTGCCAGAAGCTTTGGAATTGATGTGGTTCCCATTATTCTGGAAGGCACAATTGATGCCGGCGTAGCTTTTGTTAAGTCTAATCCAAAGTCAACAATGGGTACCGCTGAAATGGAAGGCCTAGTAGGACGTCCCAAAGTTGAGATGCGGGACCGCTGTGGTAAACGTGTTATTGTAAAGATTAAGTGGGAAGACTTTAAAAACATGTAAATAAAAAGAGCAGCATTGTTCATGCTGCTCTTTTTATTTTATTATTTAGATTTTTTTAATTAAATAGTAAGTAATATGATATGTAACATCACTATCGTATTCGTAGTCAAGTTCTCTCGGTTCGTTCCAGCCGTCTCCATAGTACTGTCCTACTCTAATATGAGGCTCCTCAGCTTCTATATAGCACTCATTACAGAGTAACCAAGTACTTGCCGGGATTTCAATAGTAGCACCTTCGTCTTCTGTCAACCAGGTATCAATGTCGCTTTCTGGGATATCTAGATTGTATGCTACTTGTGGTAAATCGTCTTCTAAGGCGCTCTCTTTACAATCGTCTTCAAATTTTTCAGTATCAAAAGTTATTGTAGGACCATAATCATCTGTGTCAAAATCATAGTAATCATCAACATAAGAATCTGAGGCAGATTTACTAATTGGAACAATAAGTTGGCCATTATTAATACTGATGTGTTTCCAGTCTACTGATAAACCTTCACCAATTCTATTTATTAGTTCTTCTAACTCAGGACGTACTTCTTCTACAATATCAGCAAATACTGCTTTTTTTCGAGTCTTTTTATCATCGAGTACCTGTGTTTTAGCAGCAATATCTGCAGTATGTCCAGCAAAAGCTTTTTCATGTTCATCTTTATATCCCTGAACAATTTTTTCATACTGAGCTTCTAGTTCTGTCAATCTTGCTCTTAGCTCGGCTTCTTGGTCCGCTACTTTTGCTTTTAGCTCTGGATCATCTTCATAGTCATAATCAGCATGACCATCTTCATCATACCATACATGTGCTACATACTGGTATGATTTAATAAGTTTATAAAGCTCTCTACGCAAATCATTTAACTCTTTAGCTTCTTGTTCAAATTTCTTAGAATATTCACTATTCCAGCTTTTAGCTTTTTCACCTTGAAGCGTGCGAATTTCATTGTCAAGCTTTTCAATATCTGCTAAAATTTGACTATATTCATCAGTGTTAGCAGATTCATTTATTAGGTCAAGCTGTTCAAAAGCTTCTGTTAATTTCATATCTGTAACCTCGCTTGCTTAAAATTTAATCTTAAGTTCTATATAATTTAGCACTACTAATTTATAAAATACTTTAAACTTTAAATTACTGTATTATATAATGTTAAACTATTTTTGTTCAAAAGGAGAGTTTTATGGCATATAAGCAGGCGCAGGAACGTAAAAAACGTTTATTAAAAACATATCAGAAAACAAAGCATGGTTATGGCTCTGGTGTTTGGTTCAATGACCGTAAGGGTTTCTATGTTAGATATTCTGCCTCACGGACACCGGGTTATACTAAGTACCTAAGAAGACTCAGTAACAGAAAAGTTCGTAGAAATAAGGATTTTTATAATTATGGTAGTTATAGAAAACTTTATGACTATTGGTGGACACTATTTTAATAGGAGAGATATACTAAAATGGCACGCAAAGCAATACCTAAAAAAGTTAGAATTGACGTTTATAATAAATACGACGGTCACTGCGCCTATTGCGGTAAAGCAATAGAATACAAAGATATGCAGGTTGACCATTTAATACCATATCAACGTGAGCGCTGGAAAAAATATACAGAAGAAGAGATAGAGTGTTTTGAAAATTACATGCCTGCCTGTAGAAGGTGTAATCACTACAAGCGTGCGCACTCTCTAGAAACTTTTAGACGCTTAATTGAGGAAATTCCTGCAAAGCTGGTCAGGGATAATTATATCTATAAAGTTGGTTTAGATTATAATTTAATTAAAGAACAAAGACACAAAATTGAGTTTTATTTTGAGAAAGTAGAATATATTAAAAGTCATACTGTAATTGAATAATCTGCTTCGTAATTAAATGCTAAATTATTTGATAATTAAGTATTAGAAAAGGAGTTTTAAATTTATAGCTATGAATATGTTTAGAGCTTTCATGGAACTCGATAAGCTAGATGAGTCTTATATGAGTAGACAAGAATTAATTTCTGAGCTAAAAGCTTTGGGAAAACGCTATGATTTTAATAAATACTCTGATGCGCAGCTTTATCGTATTTGGGAAAGAGCTGTTTCTGAATCAAAATCTAATGCTACACCTACCGAGGTGCAGGAACCTGTTATAAAGCGTCCTACTTGTGATTCTTGTGGTATGGACTTGACTGATGGTGGCTTTTGTCCTCGTTGTGACGACGGCGTAGAAGATTTCGATGAGTGTTTAGTTGAAGAGAAAAAGGGACGTATAAAAAGTTCAAAAAGAATGCTAGAGTCTTGGGAAACTGAATTTTTAGCAATTGACGGCTTTGACTACGTTATTGATGATACTTTTGTAGATGATGGTCATACTGGTTATGAAGTAACTTATGCCAGAGACGGTAAAGATATTGTGAGTGTCGAAGTTTGGGATGAAAATACTCCAGTTACTGTTCTTAATAATCTATACGCACCAAATTTAATGCAACATCTTTATAGCAACTTTAATGAATTTGCTGAAGACCTTGTTTATAAGTATGATACTTACTTAACAGAAAGTCAAGCTTCAAGTAACAAAGTTACTTATAAGTGTGATGATTGTGGTTTTGAAATTGAAATGTCTGAAGACGAGTTTGATGGTTGCTGCCCTGCTTGCCACGAACATTCAGGAAATTTCGGTCCCTGTGAAGAATCGCTAAGCGAGTCTATTCCGGCTAATTGGGTTAACTACAAAGGTGCTTGGATATATCCTATTGATAATGGTTTTGAAGCAAATCTTGATGGGTTGCACTATGAGGCAGCAACAGAAGCAGAATTAAAAACAATTATAGATGCTGCCATTAAAGACGGTTATACAAAAGATAAAAAGCTGGCCCAGTACATGACAAAACCGAACAGAATTTCTCATAGAGCTATCTGGGAAAATACTAGCCTTTATGAAAACTGGGCAGACGACAAAATGGAAGAGCTCTTTAAAAAACCAAGAGACTCTTGGGATGTTGACGACTGGACTGATTATTACTACTGCTTAAATGCAAATGCAGAACGTGACTACTATGATTCATTAGATGAATCCATTGGTTTACGTGATACTGAGGTATCAACACAGCAGGCTGTGATTTCAGTAGTAGACCAAATTAAGATGATCTATGAAGCTGGTTTCTTTGCAAAGTTACCTGTCGGTCGTAAGAATGCTTTTACCGTTGACATTTATGGTCCGGATAAAGAACGATTAGTCGGCTATTTCAGAAAGCAGCCTGAATTTAATTATGAAGTTAATACAGACCAAGGTATAATTTCACATGAATTTATTTCAAGTGAATATGATGTTGAAATTTTTGACGAATTTGTTTCTATGTATAAAATTCCTCAGAATGAATCACTCAATGAAGCACCTTTTCTAAATAATTGGGTAACTTCATCTGGTGATAAATTTAGTTGGAATAATGCTAATTCAACACCACCTCCACAGAGTCCAGCTACTCCGGCAACTCAGCCAAATTCTCCAACTACTAATATTTCATATATTATCGCAAGCAGTTCTAGTTTAACTGCAAACAGTAGTGACTTCTACTGTTTTGAAAGTGATGGCAACTGGTATGGAGAAGTAGGAACTGCAGATGCTTTGAGAGCTCCATATAGCTATTTTGCAACTAAGCAGAAAGCTTTTGCTAGTGCAGAACAGGTTATAAAAGAATTAAATTTAAGTTGGGTAGACTTGTTTATTTATGAGTATGATGAAGCAAACAAAACAGTTACTGTAGTAGATTCACTCAAAGCAACAAATATTTTGAATATTAATAATAAACAAAGTGCTCAAACTTCTGGATATATTGTTGAGATTGTTTGGGACCCAAAAGCGAGTAAACTGAGAGCACGCTCAGATGATGGTGTGCATGGTCCTGCTAACGTAGCTTTTCCAAATAATTTAAGAACCCAGGGAGCTAAATATAAAGTAGATACTTTAACCTGGAACGGTAAAAACTACAGAGCATCAGGAAACATTGTTTCAATCTAAGTTAATTATGTGTATAAGCACATTAATATAAAAATAAAACCTATATAAGGAGACTAAGTAAATGAACAATTTTGTAAGTGTTTTTGAGGAACTTACTAAGCTTTATGAGTCAGATGACTTTGAGGCTGAGATTCCTGCAGAGGAAGTTCCAGAAGAAGAGATCCCTGTTGAGGATATTCCAGCAGATGAACCTGTTGCTGAGGATGTACCAAAGCAACTAGCTTTGGAATGTGCTAAATGTGGTGCAATTATCCTTAAAAATGAAGAAGACGTTAAAATCGATGATGAAACTGACTTAGCTAATGTTGATGACTCTTGTGCTTTCTGTGAAGAGGCTGAGGGCTTTAAAGTTGTTGGTGCAGTTATTCCTTACGAAGGCATTGTTGTGACTGACGACGAAGTAGCTGAGGCAACTGATGAAGCAGCCGACGTTGATGTTGCATTAACTGAAGGTAAAATTGCTGATAGTATTAAAAAAGTTGCTACAAGAGTTGGAGCAGACGCAGCTACAATTTTAAGATGCTTTGCTGAACTGGGTGATGAAATTACTCGTCGTGATACTAAGTTCTATGAGTTTGCAGAGTATATTGAGAATAAGGCTGTTCTTAAAGCTCTTATGAGCGGTAACGAAAAAGTTCTTAATACTCTTACTAAAGAAGATATTGAAGAACTCAAGGATGATATTGCTGCTTATGAAAAAGCTAAGGCTGATAAAAAGGCCGGCAAAAAAGATGGCGATGAAGACCTTGAAGAACTTTTAGACGTTAATCTTGACCTTGATGCTAGAGGTTTCGGCGGAAAAGGAAACGACGTTTCTGTTCTTTAATCAACACTAAATATTAAATTATAATAAAGACTGGTTAGCGCCAGTCTTTATTTTTTTATCTATTTTGATGTAAAACATACAGCAAGACATTGTATATTATAATATAATGAAACAAGAGGAGTGTGCTTATGGCAAATTATATGTTTATCTTGCGTCCTGGTAAAAATACTCGTAAAGTTGTTTGTGCTGAGTGTGCTAAAAGAGGCGAAGTAGTCGATACTTGTAGTTGTCGTGGTACAGGTATTAAAAAAGAGACTGTTCCAGCTTATTTTGTACAGGATCGACCCGTGGAAATTGACCGTGTTGATAGAGACCCTGAGACCGGTATTTTACGTTATTGGCAAGGTAGCTGTGATTATTTTTATGAAACGATTTATCCGAGTCTGAATCGTTATGTGCCAGAAGTTCCCTATGGAGTACACCTTTGTCACGAAACGAGCCGGTCTGCACAAGCAGAGTGCGAACGTATTAACAAATTTTTGGCTACACAGGCTGTTAAAAACAAATGTAAGTCTTTTGATTTTTAGGAGGTACACTTGGATATTACTTACTGTAATGATAAATGTCCTATAGGCAAAGCGGCCAGGGAAGAATTTTTAGATATGAATAACTCAGCTTTTGATGCTGCTTTTGACTTTAGATATTTTGCTGAGAACTGTTTTAAAGTTTGTCATCATAAAGATAAACATCAAGTAGCTAAGGAGAAATGATTAATATGAAAATTTTTAAAGAGTTTATGTTGGATGCTACAGTATTATCTCCTCAAACTCTATATATTCCGGCAAATTCTGAGGTTGTTGATGTTTATTCCTCTGACCGAGGCGTATGTGTCTTAGCTCTTTCTGACCCCAATGAAGAAAACTTTCAGTTAAGAACCTTTAAAATTTGTGCAAAAGACGAAAATATCTATACTGATACTGTAAAATATATAGGAAGTTTTGAAGGACGTGCTGGTAAACGTTTTCTATTAGAAATTATAAGGGGTGATTAAATGAAAGTATGTTGTATTAGCGCAAAAGCCCAACATGGTAAAGACACTGCAGCAGACATTATTAAAGAATACCTTGAGTCTGCAGGTAATAAGGTTCTTATTACTCATTATGCAGACCTTGTAAAATTTGTGTGTACTAAGTTTTTCGACTGGGACGGACAAAAAGATGTAAAAGGTAGAACGCTTTTGCAGTATGTTGGCACGGACGTAATTTCGTCACAGCAACCATCATATTGGGTAGATTTTATAATTAGTATTCTTAAGTTTTTTGAAAATGAATGGGATTATGTTTTAATTCCTGACTGCCGTTATCCTATTGAGGCAGCACGAATGATTGATACTTTTGATACAAAAGTATTGAGAGTTGAAAGACCTAATTTCGATAATGGGCTAACTTTAAAGCAAAAACGACATCCTTCTGAGGTTTCTATGGATGATTATCATTTTGATGCTGTTATTTATAATGATTCTTCTTTAGAGTCCTTTAAGGAAAAACTTATTGCTTTTACAAAAGATTATCTGATAAATTAACAGAGTCAATCTGTTATATATAAAATAAAACATAAATTAAGGAGATTTTAAATGGCTATTGGTATTATTTTGGGTATTGTCCTTTTCGTAGCGGCGGTCGGATTTTTTGTGGGTGCTTATAAGTGTTCTGACAACTGTCAAGATACCGGTAAGGTTATTTGTCTTGTTTTGGCAATTCTTTGTTGTCTCAGCTTTATTGTAGTACCTTTCTCTTTCCATACAGTAAATTCTGGTGAGCTTGCTGTTGTAAAGAATCTCGGTAAGATCACAGGTACTCGTGACGCAGGTACTAATTTTGACCTCTGGTTTACTACTTCTTATACAAAGTATGACACCAAAGTACAGAACGTAGAAATTACTACCGCGGCATATTCGTCTGATGCTCAGACTATGGACGTTGCAATGACTCTTCAGTATCAGATTATGCCTGATAAAGTTACTGATATTGCTACTCAGTACGGCACACTTGAAGTACTTCAGGGACGTATTCAGTCTATTGTAATTGAAAAGACTAAGGCTGTATTGTCTGCTCACAAGGCTATGGATATTATTGCAACTCGTGCTAATATTTCGCCGGAAGTAGAAGCTGCCGTTAAAGCGGCTGTGGATGAAAATTATTTTGTTAGCATTACAGCAGTAGTACTTACTAATATTGACTTCTCTGATTCTTTCGAAAAAGCCGTTGAAGATAAGATGGTGGCAGAGCAGGCAAAGCTTAAGGCAGACTATGATAATGAAACTAAGCTTGCCAAGGCAAAAGCAGATGCAGAAGCTCTTATGATTCAGGCAAAAGCTGAAGCTGAAGCAAACGAGCTGCTCACTAAGTCTTTGACCGACCAGGTTCTTGAATCTAAGTTTTATGAAAAGTGGGACGGTAAGCTTCCTCAGGTTATGGGCGAAGGTTCCGCAATTCTAGATATTCGAGACAGCGAATAATAATATAAAATATAATATAATTTTAAAACCCTCTGTGCTTTGCAGAGGGTTTTATTGTATTGTATAATAAAGTCTATTATAGGAGGTTATTTATGTTAGATACATTATTTTCCTTGACTACTTTATATTTTCTACTAATTAGTCTTGTAAATGTAATGCTAAACAGCATAAAAAGTATCTGTGTGGTTCGTTATGGCAGAGGTGTAAATGTTTTAATGAACGTTATAGCATATTCTTTTTATGTTGTTGTTGTGAAGCAAACGGCAAACCTACCTTTGATTATTACTGTGGTTGCTACTGCTTTGGCTAATGCTCTTGGTGTTTGGCTGAGCTATGTAATCTTAGACCATTTACAGAAAGATAAATTATGGAAAATTGAAGTTGTTGTTCTGAAGAGACATACAAATGAACTACATAATGTCTTGAATTACATTCCGCATGATTATATTGAAGTCGGACCAAAAACACTTTTTAACTTCTATTGTAGTTCTAAAGACGAGACTAGAGAAGTTATTTCACAGTGTAAAAAATACCAAGGTAGATTTTTTGCAGTAAAAAATGAGTATAAGGGGTTTGAACGCTAATGATCTATACCACATATTTTGCAAAGCTAAAAAGTTTGCCTAAACATATTATTCCGATAGCTATCTGCGGTAAGGCACCGACCGGATATAGTGGACCGAGTTACCGGGCTGTTGCGCCAAAGTACGATTTTTTCATGCAATGGAAGGCTACTGGTGATAATGATTATTATATTAAATGTTTTAAAGAACAGGTTTTGGACACGCTAAATCCGGCGCGGGTTGTTGCGGATTTATACTACCAGGTCGGCGCAGCTCCTTGTTCTTGTGATATAGCTTTAGTGTGCTATGAAAAACCTACAGACTTTTGTCATAGGCATTTAGTAGCTGATTGGTTAACAGAGCATGGCTATGCCTGCGAAGAATACAAATACGAATAAGGAGTTTTTATGGTAAAAATTATTGACGGAAAGCTAGTATCAGCTTCTGTAAAAGCTAGTGTAAAAGAAGTCGTTAGGGCATTGAATGAAAAGAATGTTAAAGTAACTCTCGCTGTAATTCTTGTCGGTGAAAATCCTGCTTCTCTTGTTTATGTAAATAATAAGCAGAAAACCTGTAAGGAGCTTGGTATCGAGTCCAGGAGTATTGTTTTACCTGCGGATTATGGACAGGAAAATCTGCTGGAGTTGATACGTGATCTAAATGCAGACGCAGAGATTAATGGTATTCTTTGTCAGCTTCCGCTGCCTGACGGTTATAATGAAAGTGAAGTTATCGCTGCAATTGACCCTGCAAAAGATGTCGATGCTTTTCACCCAATTAATGTTGGCCATATCGTTTCTGGTGACTATAAGTTTCTACCTTGTACACCTGCTGGAATTATGGAAATGCTGAATTATTATGACGTAGATGTTACTGGTAAGCACTGTGTAGTTATCGGTCGTTCTAACATCGTTGGCAAGCCTATGAGTATGCTATTACTTAATAAAAATGGTACTGTTACTGTTTGTCATTCAAAAACTAAAGGTCTTGATGAGATTTGCAGGCAAGCGGATATTCTAGTAGCTGCTGTTGGCCGTCCTAATTTTGTAACAGCTGACATGGTAAAAGACGGGGCTATTGTAATTGATGTTGGCATTAACCGCGTTGACGGAAAGCTTGTCGGTGATGTTGATTTTGAAAATGTTTCACGTAAAACATCTTTGATTACTCCGGTTCCTGGTGGTGTGGGTCCTATGACTATTGCCATGCTTATGCAGAACACGGTAGCAGCCGCAATTTCTCAAAGTCTGCTTGCATAATCTATATTATTTCTTTTGCTAAATTTAATAAGCAAAGGAGATAATTACATGTTTAAAATAGCAGCAAATAAAAAAGCTAATTTAGATTTCAATACTAATAAGCTTATTATAAAATTAAATAAAAAGGCTTTGACTGATGCTACTATAAGCCCTAAAGAGCTAAATCTTACTGAACAAGACGTTAAACCGGTAGTAGAGCAATCAAATGAGCCTCTGTTTGAAATTTATTAGGATGTATTCACTTTTGAATACATCCTATTTTTATTTACAGGAGTGAGATAACTGCTAAATTATATGATACTAAAATAAGACTAGGAGGGCTTGCGCTTGCTAAGTTATTGTACAAATTATCTGGCTACGATGCCTGATATAACTGTATACATGAACTGTGATACCAGACTTGCTATAAATTTACGCATGTTTGATTTGGGCGAAAATGATGAATTTATTTTTGCCATTAAGAATTACAGCTATATAGACTCGCCATACGTATTTTTATTCCGAGCTAGAAAAACAGATATAGACGAAAATGGCGAAGTCATCTTTAAGATTACTCCTGCAGCCTCTAAACACTTAAAACCTGGTGCTTTTTATAACTTTGCAGTATTAGCGGATGCTTTTGATCCCAAAAAGGAAACTGAATATAAAAAGCTAACCGACAATGGCAATATCAATATTGAATACGGTGCACAGGATTTAATGATAAAAACAGAACTTAGTGATTTTAATTTTTCTGTTGCAGGTGTTCGTTTAGAGCTATTAGATGAGATATCTTCAATTAAACCGAACGAAATTATGGGTCAAATTGTCGGTATGCGTTTAGAGCCATTAGATTAAGGAGGTTTAGGGATGTTTGATGTACGTAAACCTACTAAAAAACCTATAGTTGTTATAAGAGCTGCTACAGGAAATGAGCTATCAAATTATGAAAAACGCAAGTTAGCTAATATTGAAGATAATGCTCAAGAAAATAAAATTGAAGTTATTAAAGTTAACGACCAAAGACTTCAAATAGACCCAATCAATAAAGAAGTGCGTATTGACCTTGGCGGTCTTGCTTTTAAAAGCAAGGTTGGACCTGCAGAGATTTCTGCAGAGGAGCTTTTCTTTATTAAGTGTGAGCTAGACGATGAGGATTTACTAGGAAAGACTGAATAAGTGAATTCATTAAAATTATTTAAAACTAAGGAGAGACTGTTATGGCAACTTACAAAGTATGGCTTACTGTGAAGGATAGCTATGGAAATACTAAAGAAGTAGATGGTGGTACTATTAATGTAGACCTTGCTACTTTAACTCCTGATGAGTTAACCCAAATTGAGGATGCACTTCCACTAGAAGATTACCTTAAGAAAGATCAACTTGATACCGAGTTAGAGCATTTTGCTACTGATAAAGAAGTTGAGCATGCTGTTATTCATGATGATGCTATCAAGTACTCTGACTTTGAATTAAAACCAGAATAATACGAAAGGAGCATTAAAATGGTTGATTTTAAAATTAAACGTGGTTTATCTACCACAATGTTCTCTGCTCCTGGCGTAATTAATCCTCGACTAATTATTGAGGAAGGCTATTGGTATTTATGTACTGATACTGCTGATTTATTCTTAGGAGTAAAAGCGTCAGATGACCCAAATGATGAAGCTTGTACCTTAAAAAGAATTAACGGTACTGTTACTTCTGACCTTGGCCCAAGCATCTCAGATGATGCTATCAATGACCTTAAATCAATAGTTGAGAAGCTACAGAAGGAAGTAGCAATTCTAGAAGACGTTGAGTTATTTCAGAAAATAACCGGTGAGTCTGACTTACCAAATAACTTTGAGTCTGCTGACTTTAATCCAAACATTACTTACTATACATATACTCGTGAAGATGGTATTTTAAGTACTTATATATTTGATAAAGACACTCAAAGTTACTTGTGTTCTACAAGTTCTGGCAGCACTGGACTTGGAATCTCAAAAGTAGAGATTAACGCTAATGGAGAGCTTGTCGTTCAATATACTAACGGTACTGACGATATTGTTGGCAAAGTTGTTGGTGCAGACGGTTTAACAACTTCTGTAAAAGTTGGTAATAAACTTTATACTCAGACAAATGGCGTTATTGAATTACCTGCTTTTGCTACTCAGGAATATGTAGAAGCTATGCTTCGCGAGTTGGAACTTCCTAAAGTTCCTACAAAGCTAAGCGAGCTAGAGAATGATGTAGGTTTTTTAACTGAGCATCAGGATTTAAGCGACTATGCTAAAAAATCTGAGATTCCTAGTGTAGCAGGTCTCGCAACAGAAACTTTTGTTAGAACTGCAATCGCTCAAGCTGAGCTTGG
>JAEIGA010008444.1_pt1 | contig 15611 bp, 11 predicted proteins | sample 9270691 | NCBI WGS metagenome assembly JAEIGA01 (sample SAMN17057246, study PRJNA624740) | gut metagenome | biome: biome; isolation source: fecal sample | host: Bos grunniens | place: China: Xizang | collected 2019
TAGTTATCTTTGTCCAAAATAGAAAACTATGTCATTTGTCCACCTTCACGTACACTCCGAGTATTCTGTCCTTGACGGCGCTTCCAAGATAAAAGGTCTTCTTAAAGCTGCCGAGAAGAACGGTCAGCCGGCATTGGCCCTTACAGACCACGGCAATATGTTCGGCGTGAAGGAGTTTCTGGACACTGCAGCCAAGATGAAGTCCCCCGTCAAGCCCATAGTGGGGTGCGAGGTATATGTGGCCAAAGGGCACAGGACAGAGAAAAAGGGACGCGAGGATCAGGGTTCATACCACCTCATCCTTCTGGCCAAGAACATGCAGGGGTACCACAACCTCATCAAGATGGTATCCTATGGCTACATCGAAGGATTCTATTACAAACCTAGAATCGACCACGAACTCCTTGAGAAATACCACGAGGGGATAATATGTTCATCTGCCTGTCTTGGTGGGGAGATTCCACGTGCCATCATGAATGGAGACATCCAGAGGGCAGAAGAGCTGGCACTCTGGTACAGATCGATCTTTGGAGACGACTACTACCTTGAGGTCCAAAGACATAAGACAGAGGTTCCTGGGGCGGACGCCAGCACATTCGAAAAACAACAAAGGGTAAACGAAGTTATCTTCCAGATAGCGGACAAATACGGCATAAAGGTGATAGCCACCAACGACGTCCACTTCGTGAACAAGGAGGATGGCCCGGCTCACGACAGACTTATCTGTGTGAGTACCAATGCCGACTACAATGACCCTAAGAGGATGAGATACACCCAGCAGGAGTATCTCAAGAGCACAGAGGAGATGATGGAGATCTTCTCCGATCACCCTGAAGTTATCTCCAACACACTGGAAATAGCAGACAAGATAGAGAAGATAGACCTCAACTCAGACCCTATCCTCCCTATATTCCCCCTTCCCGACGGCTTTGAAGACTCAAACGACTACCTCCGTCACCTCACATACGAAGGTGCCAGGAAACGTTATGGGGAAAATATCCCGGAAGGACACTGCGAAAGGATCGACTTCGAGCTCGCCACCATCAAGAGGATGGGATTCCCAGACTACTTCCTCATCGTGCAGGACTTCATATGCGCTGCCCGCAACATGGGTGTATGGGTAGGTCCAGGACGTGGATCAGCAGCGGGATCAGCAGTGGCATACTGCCTCACCATCACAGACATAGACCCCATCAAATACGACTTGCTGTTTGAGAGATTCCTCAACCCTGACCGTATCTCGATGCCCGATATAGATATTGACTTCGATGACGAAGGCAGATACAGAGTACTCAAATATGTGGAGGACAAATATGGAAAGGACCATGTGTCCCACGTAGTCACATTCGGCACCATGGGTACCAAAAGTGTGATCAAGGATGTCGGACGTATCCATAGCCTCCCGCTTCAGGACACAGACCGCCTCTCAAAAGCTGTCCCCAAAGCCATTACGATAGAGGTGGAGGACAACGGCGAGAAGAAAAAGAAGGATGTGGCACCTACCATTGCCTTGTGTATGGAACATGTTCCCGAGTTCAAAGAGGCCATGGAATCGGGCAACCAGACCATTATCGATACACTTACATACTCTGACAAACTTGAAGGGACAGTCCGCAACACCGGTGTGCACGCCTGTGCCACCATCATCGGCCGCGGAGACCTCACAGACTATATCCCCATCAGTATCGCCACCGACAAAGAGAGCGGCGAGGATATCCTCGTCTCACAATTCGAGGGCTCCCTCATCGAGTCTGCCGGTATGCTTAAGATGGACTTCCTGGGGCTTAAGACCCTCTCCATACTCAGGGATGCAGTAAACAATGTCAAAAGGTCAAAAGGGATTGACATTGACATCTTCCATATCCCTATCGACGACACCCTCACATACGAACTGTTCAGCCGTGGCGACACTGTTGGTGTGTTCCAGTTCGAGTCTGACGGTATGCAGAAGTGGCTCAAACTCCTTCAGCCATCCCGTTTCGCCGACCTTATCGCTATGAACGCCCTCTACAGGCCGGGACCTATGGACTATATCCCCGACTTCGTGGACAGGAAACAGGGGCGCAAGAAGATTGAATACGACCTCCCCGATATGGAGGAGTACCTCGAGGACACATACGGCATCACAGTATATCAGGAGCAGGTGATGCTTCTGTCACAGAAACTTGCCGGATTCACCAAAGGACAGGCCGACAAACTCCGTAAAGCAATGGGTAAGAAGCAGATTGCAGTTATGGAGGAGCTCAAGGTCCTATTCTTCGAAGGTGGACGCAACAATGGCCATCCTGAAGATATCCTCAATAAAATCTGGGAGGACTGGAAGAAGTTTGCACAGTACGCCTTCAACAAATCCCACGCTACCTGCTACGCATGGGTGGGCTACCAGACAGGCTACCTGAAAGCACACTACCCTGCCGAATATATGTCTGCAGTGCTGAGCAACAACATGAACAATATGGATGAGATCACCAAGTTCATGGATGACATCAAAAAGCACGACATCAAGATTCTCGGCCCCGATGTAAATGAGAGTTTTACCCAATTTACCGTAAACAAGCAGGGCAATGTCCGTTTCGGTATGGCCGGTGTAAAAGGTATCGGGGAGAACGCCGTGAACTCCATCATACAGGAGAGGGAAGAGAACGGCACCTATAAGGATATTTTCGATTTCATAGAGAGGATAAACCTCACAGCAGTAAACAAGAAAGGGATCGAGTCCCTCGTGGGATCAGGTGCCCTTGATTGCTTCCCGGAGATCAACAGAGGCACGTTCTCTGTCGACTTGGGCAAGGGTGAGACATTTGCAGACACACTCCTGCGCTACGGCAACAAGTTCCAGAAAAGCAGCACAGATGCCTCCACCAGCCTCTTCGGGGGGGAATCTACCATAGAGATAGCCAAACCGATGATTCCTGTCTCACCCGAGCTTAACCAGATCGAGGTCCTCAAGAAAGAGAAAGAGCTGGTAGGAATGTATCTCTCTTCACACCCTCTGGATATATTCAAGCTGGAGGTGGAGCAATTCGCTTCGCTCAAAGTATCAGAAATAAATGAGCTCAAGGACAATGTTTTCGCCGGGAGCATGACTCCAAACCCTGATGGCTACTATATTGCCGGTCTGGTTACAGATGTCTCTATGGGAATGACCAAGACCAACAGGCCTTTCTGCAAAATAACAGTAGAGGACTACACATCAAGCTACCAGTTTGCCCTCTTCGGCAAGGAATATGAGGCATATCTCCCATATGCACAAGAGAATACCGCACTTCTGATTAAGGTTATGCCTACCCTGATGTTCCCAAGACTGAGCCCGGAAGAGAAAGCCAACAGGGACAAATCCCAACCTTTGGTACCTACAGAGTGCCGCATAAGGATTCAGGGAATGATGCTTTTGTCAAACACCAAAGATGAATTTATAAAAGGGATAGCAGTGCTTCTACCTGTGGAAAAGATTACCGAGACATTTATGACAGAATTCTGCAAAAACCTACGCAAGAACAAGGGAAAGGCCCTTCTGTCACTCTACATCCACGACAAAAAGAACGATGTCACAGCCGAATTCTTCTCCAGAAAACAAAAAGTAGCCCTCAACGACGAGCTACTCACATTCCTCCGCTCACGCGGCCTTCAGTACAACATCTTTAAAGATGTAAAAATCAATTAGACAGTAAATATTCCGAAGATAGAGGAGCCGCTGCCGGACATTTGGGCGAAGATGGCACCTTCGTCATATAATCTCTGCTTCTCAGCGGCAAGTTGAGGGTATTTTTCGAATACACTCTTTTCGAAATCATTGATAACAACATCCTTCCACTGCTCAATGGGGAGAGAAAGGAGATTTCTGAGCCCCCGACCCTCAATCGATGGCCTCACGCCTCTATATGCCTCGGCAGTAGAAACGTGAATAGGGAAAGTCCTCGTCTCAATCTTGTATCTGGGCTTTTCTCCGAAAAGGTCATCGGTCCAGGGGGCGTCAAATGGGGTTAGAATCTCACCTCTACCCTCACCAAACATAGGTTTATTATACACAAAGAAAGGACAATCACTGCCAAGCTTTGCAGCATAGGCAGCAAGGGTCTCTTCCGAAAGGTTCAGTTCGAACAGGGTGTTGAGGCTCTTCAGCGTGAAAGCTGCATCTGCAGAGCCCCCACCCAATCCTGCACCCACCGGTATCTGTTTGCAAAGGTGTATCTCCACAGGTGAGAGGTCGAAATCTCTCTCCAGCAGTCTGTACGCCCTTACACACAAATCCTCTTCGGGATTCGCATCCGGAAGGGGATAGGTGAGTCCATAGTGCTTTATAGAAAAAATGTTAGATGTTACTATCTCCAATATGTCACATAACCCCGTAGGGACAAAAAGGGTCTCAAGATTATGGAAACCGTCTGGACGCTTCTCTATAATCCTGAGTCCTAGATTGACCTTAGCGTTGGGATATGAAACAATATTCATAACTTAATTATCAACCACCACACTTGCTGTAGTCACAATCCTGACAAGCGAGACAACCCTCTTTATAGATCAGTCTGGTAGAACCGCATTTAGGGCATTTCGCACCTGGTTTAGCTTTGGTTCCGTCAGGAATATATCTTTTGAGTGCCCTCTCAATACCGTTTTTCCAGGTATTGATGCTCTCTTCATCCAGGTTAAGACCTTTGACAAGGTTCACGATATCAACGATTGGCATACCGTTTCTGATCACACCTGAGATAAGTTTGGCGTAGTTCCAGAACTCTTTATCGAACATGTGTGAGATACCACCAAGGATACAAGGGTATCCATATTTGTCCTTGTAGTGGAAGTCGTAGCGCGATTTTGCACCCTCTTCACCCTTCTCTTTTACGATCCAGCCTGTAGTGATGCTTGAAGGGAGAGAACGGGTCTCATCAAGAAGACCGGTAAAGATCTCATAAGGTTTGCCATCATATTTGCCCACAAATGCAATCCACTGCTCTGAACCGTTTCTGAAGCGGATCACATCGGCCTCAAGTGATTTTGGTCGGGTAATTGGCTTGTTGTGCTCCTCAGCCTTCTTGTCGTTGGCAGACACAAGAACTCCTGTACGTGAACCGTCTCTGTATACGGTAATACCTTTACATCCGCACTCCCAAGCAGTTCTGTACACCTCAGAAACCATCTCCTCACTAATCTGGTTTGGCAAGTTCACTGTCACACTGATAGAGTGGTCCACCCATTTCTGCATCTTACCCTGCATCTTCACTTTAGCTACCCAGTCGATATCGTTTGAGGTGGCTTTGTGGTAAGGAGATTTCTTGACAATATCTGCAATCTCCTTCTCTGACATATTTTTAACAGTCTCCACATCGTAGCCATTTACTCCGCACCATGTCAAGAAACCGTGGTGGAATACATAGTACTCTTCGAAGCAATCCCCATTCTCATCCTTGAACGCAATCTTGGCATTAAGATCATTAGGATTCACTTTTCTTCTTCTCTTATAGAATGGGAGGAATACAGGTTCAATACCCGATGTGGTCTGGGTCATCAAAGATGTAGTACCTGTAGGGGCAATAGTCAATAGTGATATATTTCTTCTGCCGTAGCGGGCCATGGCCTCATAAAGCTCCTCATCCTCATGACGGATACGGCAGATCATAGGGTTGTTGACCTCTTTGTTTGTATCATAGATAGGGAATGCACCCCTCTCTTTTGCCATCTCTACAGATGAGCGGTAAGCCTCTACTGCCAAAGTCTTCTGAACCAAAGTAGCAAACTCGATAGCTGCGTCTGAGCCGTATGTATAACCGAGTGCAGCAAGCATATCGCCTTCACCTGTGATACCAAGACCTGTCCTTCTGCCACCAAGAGATTTCTGTTTGATCTTCTCCCAAAGCTCAAGCTCTGTTCTCTTCACATCTGCATCCTCAGGATCTTTTCTCACCTTGGCGATGATGGCATCGATCTTCTCCATCTCAAGGTCGATAAGGTCATCCATAAGTCTCATCGCTTTTCTCACGTGAGTTTTGAAAAGGTCAAAGTTAAATTTTGCCTCAGGTGTGAATGGATTCTCCACGTAAGAGTAGAGGTTCACAGCGATAAGACGGCAAGAGTCATATGGACATAGAGGAATCTCTCCGCAAGGGTTTGTACTTACTGTCCTGTAACCTTTGTCTGCATAGCAATCAGCCACAGACTCCCTCAAAATGGTATCCCAGAACAATACACCTGGCTCGGCAGACTGCCATGCATTGTGTATAATCTTTTTCCAAAGGGCACTTGCATCGATCTCTTTGGTCATCTTTGGATTGTTTGAGTATACAGGATACTGCTGAACGTAAGGTTTTCCGCTCAAAGCACTTCTCATAAACTCATCATCCACCTTCACAGATACGTTTGCACCAGTAACTTTACCCTTCTCCATTTTGGCATCGATAAAGTTCTCTGAATCTGGGTGTTTGATAGAGATAGATAGCATAAGTGCACCTCTACGTCCGTCCTGTGCCACCTCACGGGTAGAGTTCGAGTAGCGCTCCATGAATGGAACGATACCTGTCGAGGTCAATGCACTGTTGAGGACAGCACTACCGGCAGGTCTGATGTGTGAAAGGTCGTGTCCTACACCACCACGCCTTTTCATCAACTGCACCTGCTCCTCATCTATTTTCATGATTCCACCATAAGAGTCAGCAGGATTGTCGTGACCGATCACAAAACAATTTGACAACGAAGCCACCTGATAGTCATTGCCGATACCGGCCATAGGACCACCTTGAGGAATGATGTGTTTGAAATCTTTAAGAAGATCGAAGATATCCTCAGAGGTAAGAGGATTAGGGTACTTTGATTCTATCCTTGCAAATTCATCTGCAAGTCTTTGATGCATTTCTACAGGAGATTTCTCATAAATATTGCCCTGAGAGTCCTTCATGGCATATTTATTAATCCAAACGGATGCAGCAAGCTCATCCCCTTTAAAATAAATTTTACTTTCAGCTAATGCCTCTTCGTAGGTGTAAGTCTTCATACTTTGCTATCGTTTTTGGTGAAATTAGGCTGCAAGTTATTACCGAATTCCACCAAAAAAAAGACAGCAATAGGAAAGTTATTAACGAAATTATTAACAACAGTTTTTACTACAATCCCTGCAATTTGAAAACTCCCCTCTGAGGCGTTTCTCGACAAGATTTTCCATCCTCTCCCTCAACTCTGCATTGGAAATTTTTTCAAGCACCGAATAGGCAAATGCCATCTGTTGGAGAAGTCTCGCCTCATTTACCGGAATACCCCTTGAGCGGAGGTAGAAGAGTTCGTTCTCATCCAGACGCCCGATAGTGGCTCCATGTGAACATTTTACATCATCTGCATATATCTCCAGTTGAGGCTGAGTATTGATCTTTGCCTTCTGAGAGAGGAGAAGATTGTGGTTTGCCTGATATGCATCAATCTTCTGGGCATCCTGCTTCACATAGATAATGCCAGAGAAATTGCCTTTTGCCTCATTGTCCAGAATCCCTTTGTAGAGCTGGCTGCTAGTGCAATTGGGGACATTGTGGTTCATCTGCACAGTGTTGGAAACCTCCTGATGACCATCCACCAGATAGAGGCCGCTCAAATCGACATCAGCGTGCTCACCATCGATATCCACAGTCACTTTATTGTCAATGTTCCCGCCATGAAGGGTGAGGAATGACATTTTTAGCGAAGAATCAGCACCTGCCTTAATATTGAATCTGGTGTTGTGAACCGCATCGTTGTGTTCATTCTGCATCACTACGATCTCCACCATCGCCCTATCCTCAAGATGCACCTCCACCTCTTCATCTGTCACAAACTTGTCCATAGTGAATGTATGGGAGCAAAGGAGAAGCCTTGCCTGCGATCCCTCTCCGAAATGGAGTGTATTTTTATAGGCAATCTCCAATGGAGAACCCTCTGTCCTGACACTTATAACCTGGAGAATATCCTCCATCACCTGCCCCTTTTCAAGGGAGATGGAGAATGGTGTGCTGGTCCCCTGTACGCCGCCATTGACGATGAAGAGCTGCCTGGTCCCTTTCATAGGGACGCGGCATCTGAACTGCTCTGTCAATGGAGACTCAGGTGCGTATATATAATTCAACTCTCCCATACTAACCATTGATTAGCCAGTCGTAACCCCTCTGTTCAACCTCCAGTGCAAGCTCCTTACCGGCAGTTTTGATAATTTGTCCCTTGTAGAGGATGTGAACCACATCCGGCACGATATAGTCGAGCAATCTCTGATAGTGCGTAATCACGATAAACGCATTGTCGGGTCTTTTGAGATTGTTGACACCTGTAGCCACTATTCTGAGGGCATCCACGTCAAGACCGCTGTCGGTCTCATCAAGTATGGCAAGTCTTGGCTCAAGCATAGCCATCTGGAAGATCTCATTTCTCTTCTTCTCACCCCCTGAAAAGCCCACATTCACTCCACGTGATGAGAATGAGCTGTCCATACCCACGATAGCCATCTTCTCCCTCATCAGTTTGAGGAATTGGGCCGAGGTCAAAGGCTCCAAACCTTTTTGTTTCCTGTGCTCATTTACAGCACTTTTCATAAAGTTCACGTTTGACACTCCAGGAATTTCTATGGGATATTGGAATCCGAGGAAAACTCCCGCCCAAGATCTCTCTTCTGGACTGAGTTCCAGCAGATTATGGCCATCAAGGACCACTTCACCCTCTGTTACCTCGAAAGTATCGCGTCCGGCAAGCACCGAAGAGAGAGTGGATTTGCCTGAACCGTTAGGCCCCATAATAGCGTGAATTTCACCATCTTTAACATTTAAGTTAATCCCTCTTAATATCTCTTTTTCCCCTACTTTTGCGTGAAGATTTTTAATTGTCAGCATTTTGTTTCCCTCCATTCTTTTTTCCAGGTATTGAAACCCAGAATGGCATTCATCCAGTACAAAGCACTTACTATAGGCATAAATACCAGACCTGCCGAAACGTATAATATAATGTTAGTAGTATTTACAATAATCCAAGCTCCCCAGCAGTCAAGCTTCTTCTGAGCAGACAGATACTGGGCAGTAAACATAGCACCCATAACACAGGCATCCAGGAATGGCCTGCGTGCAGGTGGGAATACTTCCGGAAACTGGCCCGAAATCCATTGCATGAAGAATCCCCACGCCACTGTGAAGAGGACAATTCCTCCCACGAACATAAGGCGCTCCCTGTTGTTGAGAACAGTGACTTTGAGTTCCCTCTTCTTATTCTCCTCATCCTTGGCCGGATGGGTCCAGCGATAGTGTCCGAGGATGGTAAAACCAAGAGATATGGGTTGAAGAAGCATACTTGAGTAAAGGTGCTTCTGGATGAACATGGTAAAGAGCAATATTGCGTAAATATAGCCGAACCAGAAGTTGATACTTTTACCCCTTCCGGCCAAAAACACATTTGTTAAACCAAATAATACTGAGACCAGTTCAAGCAAACTGACCCCAACGCCTCCAAGGGTAAAAATTATAAAGTCTGTACTTAGTATTCCCATAATCTCACTATCCTACACTACCCTCCAGAGAGACTTGCAGGAGCTTCTGCGCCTCCACTGCAAACTCCATCGGGAGATGGTTAATAACCTCTTTTGTATACCCTCCGATGATAAGACCCACCGCATCCTCTGCTGTGATACCCCTCTGGGTACAATAGAACAATTGGTCTTCGCTTATCTTCGAAGTGGTCGCCTCGTGCTCAGTGACAGCAGTCATATTCTGCGAATCCACCACAGGGAAAGTGTGTGCCCCGCACTTGTCTCCAAGGAGGAGCGAGTCACACTGCGAGAAGTTTTTCGCATTGTCCGCACCAGGAAGGATCTTCACCAGACCACGATAGCTGTTCTGGCTTTTGCCGGCAGAGATACCCTTGCTCACAATGCGGCTGCGGGTATTCTTTCCGATATGAATCATCTTGGTACCTGTATCTGCCTGCTGCATATTGTTTGTAACAGCGACAGAGTAGAACTCTGAAATCGAATTGTCACCTTTCAGAATGGTGCTCGGGTATTTCCAGGTTATTGCGGAGCCGGTCTCCACCTGAGTCCAGAAGAGCTTGCTGTTCACACCAGCGCAAATGCCCCTCTTGGTCACAAAGTTGAAGATACCGCCACGACCCTGTGCATCACCCGGATACCAGTTCTGCACTGTAGAGTATTTCACCTCTGCATCATCCATCACCACTATTTCCACCACCGCTGCGTGAAGCTGGTTCTCATCACGTTGCGGAGCTGTACACCCCTCCAGGTAGCTCACGTATGACCCCTCGTCTGCCACGATAAGGGTCCTCTCGAACTGTCCTGTGCCGCGTGCATTGATCCTGAAGTAGCTTGAGAGCTCCATCGGGCAGCGCACCCCTTTGGGAATGTAGCAGAACGATCCGTCAGAGAAAACTGCCGAATTGAGGGCTGAGAAATAGTTGTCTCCGATAGGAACAACAGAAGCAAGATACTTTCTCACCAAATCGCCATGATCTCTCACAGCTTCTGAGAAAGAGCAGAAAATAATACCTTTCTCGGCCAAAGACTCTCTAAATGTGGTCTTTACCGATACCGAGTCAAAGACAGCATCCACAGCCATACCCGCCAAAGCCTTCCTCTCATCGAGGGGAATGCCCAGCTTGTCGAAGGTTGCCATAAGTTCAGGATCGATCTCCTTCACCTCTTCCCTCTTCTTGGGTGCGGCAAAATATATTATGTCCTGGTAATCTATTTCAGGGATATCCAGATGGGCCCACGTAGGCATCTTCATAGTCTGCCACTTACGGAAGGCCTTCAAACGGAACTCGAGCATCCACTCGGGCTCCTCCTTCTTCGCAGATATTAACCGGATGATATCCTCATTCAGCCCCTTGGGGATAAACTCCTGCTGGAGAACAGTCTCGAAGCCGTGCTGATACTCATTCTCGGTTACATCTCTAATTATATCATTTTTTTCACTCATAAGGGGACAAAGTTACACCTTTTTGGATATTTTTGTAAAAATATAAAAAAATGAGGACAGAACTATCATCTATCGGCAAAGTTAACGCCATAAACAAACTTTTTGAAGGGACCAAATACACAAATGAACCATCAGTAGCCTTTACCAAAAGGGCCTCTAAGTGTCACGCACACTCGGTTCTTCTTGAAGGGGTCGATTACGATCTGGTATATACTCCGCTCAAACACCTCGGATACAAGGCTGTCCTCTATGTCATAGGAGAAATCTATGCTAAACTCCACTCTCCCTATTCACTCTCTGTAAAACTCGGACTCTCAAGCAGATTCTGCTTTGAAGATATCCAGGAGCTTTGGAAAGGGATCCTTGCTGCATCTGAAGAGCACGGGGTGGAACATCTGGCCCTTGACCTCATCCCTTCAGTCAATGGTCTATGCATCAGCCTCTCAGCTGTAGGTGTGCAGAAAGAGAAAATCATTGCCTCTCTCCCCCAATCGAAAAACATGGACCTCATCTGCCTAACTGGTGATGTAGGTGCTGCATATATGGGACTGCATGTACTCGAAAGGGAGAAGGCTGCTTTCATCAAAAGCAAAGAGAAAGAGATGAAGCCTCAGATGGGCAAATACAAATATATCCTCGAATCGTACCTCAGCCCACAGATCAAGCCGGAGATTCTGAAACGCTTCTTCGAAGAGAAAATCTACCCTGCAAAAGGTTACTTCGTCACCAAAGGACTTGGCTCCGCAATACTTCAGCTAACACAGGAGACAGGCTTCGGTGCCAAAGTGTACCTTGAGAGACTGCCCATCTCATCACGCACCTTCGCTATGGCAGAAGAGATCAACATGGATGCCATCACAGCTGCAATGAATGGTGGTGATGACTATAAATTCATCTTCACCATCCCTATCGAGAAACACGAGGAGATCCTCAGGGACTTCCAAGACTACGATATAATAGGACATCTGGCCCAGCCTGAAGTGGGTGCGGCACTTGTCACCCCGGAAGGGGCAGAGATCCCCATCCACGCCCAGGGATTCTAACAGACATTGTTCTCTCACCGGAATTAAATACCACACCACTATGAAACGACTTACTGCATTAGCCGCATCACTTGTTATACTATTGACTCCGGCAATGGCCCAGACATACACCCCTACCCCGGAAAATCTGAAAGCGCGCCAGGAATTCGCCGACAGCAAATTCGGCATCTTCCTCCATTGGGGCCTCTACAGCATGTTCGCCCAAGGGGAATGGTACATGAACCGTGGCATAGACAGCAAGGAATACGCCAAGGCGGCACAGGCATTCTACCCTCACCGCTTCAATGCAGAGCAATGGGTATCAGCGATTAAAGCTTCAGGCGCCAAGTACATCTGCTTCACCTCACGCCACCACGAGGGCTTCTCTATGTGGGACACCAAACAGTCTGACTACAATATCATGAACACCCCTTACGGCCGCGATGTCATCCGCCAGCTTGCCGATGAGTGTCACCGCCAGGGGATAAAACTACACCTCTACTACTCCCATATCGACTGGACCCGCGAAGACTACCCGGCTGGGCGTACCGGACGTACCACCAAATCCCTCGACAACCCAAACTGGAGAGGATACTACGACTTCATGAACGCCCAGATTACCGAGCTTCTGACCCAATACGGAGAGATCGGAGCCATCTGGTTTGACGGATGGTGGGACCACGACTCAGACTCCACAGCATTCGACTGGGAACTCCCATACCAATACGAACTGGTGCACCGTCTTCAGCCCGCCTGCCTCGTGGGCAACAACCACCACCAGACACCATTTGAAGGGGAAGATATACAAATATTCGAACGCGACGTCCCTGGCCAGAACAAAGCGGGCCTTTCGGGACAGGAGATCAGCCGACTACCTCTCGAAACATGTCAGACCATGAACGGAATGTGGGGTTACAAAGTGGCAGACCAGAACTACAAATCTACCACAGAGCTAATCAGGCTCCTTGTTCAGACCTCCGGCAAAGGGGCTAACCTCCTGCTCAACATCGGCCCTCAGCCCGACGGAACCCTCCCCGAGACAGCCCTCTCACGCCTCTCAGATATAGGACAATGGCTTTCTACCAATGGTGAAGCCATATACGGCACAGAGTCTGGTGGATATGCTGATGGTGAAAAAGTGGTCACCACCCGTAAAGGTAACCGCCTATTCATTCACGTGATAGACGAAACAGTCGGCAGCCTCAACATCCCCATCGAGGGTAAAGTTAAATCTGTAGTTTCATTTGACGGACAGACCCCACTTGACTATAAGTTCTGTGACGGCCACCTTACTATGGAAGTAATCGTCCCAGCGGACACCCCCGACTACATCATCGAAGTCACCCTCAAATAGCCCCAATCGGAGCCACTAACATGGCGTTATCATATATGCCGTGGAGAGCGTGTGTTGACTATCTGAATAGAAAAGACATTCAGAATAATGAGCGTAGCGAATGTCCTCTTCAGAGGACCGGCCGGAGACTGTGTATTTGCGGAGCAAATACGGCAAAGGCGGGAGGTCGTGCATCCTTTTCACCCTTTGGGGGAAATGTCGCAGCGGAGCGAGACAAAGGGGGATAAAAAAAAGAGGCACCCCTCTGCTACAACAGGTACCCCTTCTTTGTGTACTAAAACCTAAACCTATTACATAGATGCAGACCGATGCATTTTCGTTGCATCAGAATCAAAAAATTTTTTAAAAATTCTGAAATTTTAATTTTTCGACAGGAGTTTGGGCAAAACTTTCCAGGCTGGGAGCGCTGTAATGACAAATCCGACAAATGAAACCCCTACAATGGTAATCACGACATCCACCCAGTTTACTACCACCGGATAACTTGTCACAATAAAGCTGCCGGGCATCTTAATAACACCAAAATACTGCTGTATATAACAGAGAATCACCCCTAGAACCACACCGCAAAGCATACCCAGGAAGGTTATCAGCCACCCCTCCAGAGCAAAGACATTCCTGATAAGAGAGTGTGATGCCCCCATACTTCCAAGGGTCTGTATATCATCACTCTTCTCAATAATAAGCATAGTGAGTGAGCCGAAAACATTGCACGAGACCACTATGATGATGAAGAGCAGAATCATATAGATTGCCACCTTTTCGTATGTCATCATCTTGTAGATGGTCTCATTTTGCTGATAACGGTTTTTGACCAGATACCCATCTCCAAGGGCCTGCTCAAGATCCCTCTGCAAAGCCCCGACATCCTCTCCTTCCTGTACAATTATCTCAAGCGATGAGACCTCTGCTTCCCCTCCAAGGAGCGATCTGGCCTTATCAATAGGGACGAAAACGAAATTATTCTCAGTATCCTGGTCTCCCTTAATAATTCCGGAAGGGAAAAGTATCTCTTTTGAGAGCGATGCCATAGGATTTACCATTGAGACCTCTGCCCCTCTGAGAGGGTAATATATCTCAAGAGGATCTAAAAAACGGGTTCTCAGCCCCAGTTTACGGGCCATTCCCCTCCCCACCACTGCGTGGTCTACCCCCAGTTGGGTAAGGGCAAACTCACCCTCCACAACACTCTCTGCCAGATGGGGTTTGGAGAGATAAACCGAATCAACCCCCTTCAGCACTGCGACACTCTGCCTCCCTGCATATGTCAGGAAGACATTCTCCTCCAGCACCTCAGAGACCGAAGCTACCCTTCCGTCTCCCCATATCCGGGCAAAACCATCCCCTTCAGGGACAAAAAACTTCCCTCTGGCAGGCTCCACTACCAAATCTGCCTCATAGGTGCTGTAAATCCCCTTTACAAGGGACTCAAAGCCATTGTAAACAGAAAGGACCACTACAAGTGCAGTGGTCCCTATCGCTATTCCCACCGCACTTATAAGCGAAATGATATTAATCACATTGTGTGACTTCTTCGCGAAAAGATATCGCTTCGCAATGAAAAACGGCAGGTTCATCTATGTATGTTTTAATTACTTCTTAAGAAGCTCATCGATACGCTCCACATAGTCGAGGGAGTCATCGAGGGTAAAAATCAACTCAGGAACTATCCTCAATTGCTTTGCCACTATCCTTCCAAGCTCACCACGGAGAGATTTTGAAGACTCCTCGATGGTCTTCATCACCTGTGGGGCTTTTGAGGAGGGGAAGATGCTCAGATATGCCCTGGCAACAGCCAAATCGGGACTAATCTTTACACCACTCACTGTGACCAATGCTCCATCAAACGCTGCCATCCCCTTGGCACGGATTATCTCCGCAAGGTGGCGCTGAAGCTCTTTGGCCACTTTCAGTTGTCTTGTGCTTTCGCCTTCCATACTATACAAATTTTAGGATGAAATAGTTCTTTTTACCCTTCTGCACCAGGATATATTTACCGTTTACAAGGTGCTCAGCTGTCAAAACTCCGTTGGCATCGGTAAATTTCTCTTTGTTGATGCTCAGACCATTGGCCTGGATCATCTTGCGGCACTCACCTTTTGAAGGGAAGACCTGAGTATCCACTGCCAGAAGGTCAAGGATATTGCTGCCAAGTTTCTCAGTAGGGAGCTCGAATTGGGGAACACCCTCAAACACTGAGAGGAATGTTGCCTCATCAAGACCTTTAAGGGCCTCTGAAGTGGCGTTGCCAAATAGGATTCCTGAAGCCTCAACTGCCTTGTTGTACTCCTCCTCAGAGTGAACCATGCA
>JAEIGA010008445.1_pt1 | contig 15610 bp, 29 predicted proteins | sample 9270691 | NCBI WGS metagenome assembly JAEIGA01 (sample SAMN17057246, study PRJNA624740) | gut metagenome | biome: biome; isolation source: fecal sample | host: Bos grunniens | place: China: Xizang | collected 2019
ATGAAGATTACTTCATCGGTGATATTGTACAGATAGTAAACATCAATGATCTTCAGGCAAAATCACGAATCATTGAAGCGATATACAGCGAAGATGATCAGGGATACAAACTTATACCTACATTCAGTGACTGGAACGAAAGGGAAGGTGAATAAAATGGCTATAACAAGCGGATTTTTTAACAGCTTGAACGGTGACAGAAAATATAACGCCGCGCAAATGTCAGAGTATTTTCAAGGTATTATCAGTGATGGTGTACTTGCTAATTATCTTGATAAAATGAAAGTAAGCGCGGGTAGCGGTATGGGTATTAATGTTGCATCCGGTAGGGCGTTTATTGATTCAAGATGGATAGAATCAAACGGTGTTGAACAATTTACACTTGATGCTTCACATCCTACATTAAACAGATATGATGCAATAGTGATAAGGCTTGATTATTCATCGCGTGATATTAGTTTTAATGTTAAAAAGGGTGAAAATGCAAGTGATCCGGTAAAACCCGCAATTACTAATAGTGAAACTGTAAAAGAATTGTGTCTTGCTTATGTTCTGATACCCGCGGGTAGCACTTCAATAAGTGCAGTTAATATAACTGATACGCGCCCTGATAGTAGGATTTGCGGTTGGGTAACGGGAATCATTGAACAGGTGGACACTACAACGCTATTTGAACAATGGACAGCCGCATACAATGAAAACATTGCTGAAATGGAAAGTTGGGAAACGGCGCAGAAAAACGCGTTTGACGCATGGTTTAATACGCTTACAAGTGAACTAAATGTTAACACATATATTCAGGAATATGAAAAAGATGTAACACTAACAAGCATGGACAATACAACGATTGCGCTTGATATGGATGGTTACACGTATGAAAGCACCGATATATTTTTTGTATATGTAAATGGACTTTTGGCGCGCCGGGGTTACGACTATACGATCAATACGGGAATAGATCCTATTGGAATTGATTTAACGTTAGTACCTTCTGAAGAATGGGTTTATATCAAAGTTTTGAAATCGAAGGTTGGATTTAATACGCTTGCAGATAGTACGGGCGCAACTATTGTTACAAGTAATAATGAAGCGGTTGATATTTAGAAAGGGGTTTTAAAAATGGCTGAAACAACGAAACGAATTGTTAATCTTACGGAAAAGCAAGCGTTTGAAAACGGTGATTATCTAATTGTAGATCACAACACAAAAGGAACGCGTAAAATACCGGCGAAAATAATGAATAATTATGTTATCCCGCAAATGTATGGCGCGAAAACAGACGGTGTAACAGATGATTTAACAGCCTTTTCAAATGCTATTTCAAGCGGGGAAAATGTTGTAATTCCGCAAGGAAATTATTACTTATCTGATTACATTTTTGGTGATGAATCGCAGATCATTGAAAATAAAGGTGAATATACAAATAAGAAAGTTATTGTTAGTAAACCTATATCAAAAGCCCCTATGTCAATGGTTAATCGTAAGTCAATTTTGCTTACAGAATTGGGAACAAGTTGGGGTAGTGGCGTTGCCTATAACAGTGATACAAAAAAATTGTTATGTTGCGGGTATGAAGATAATAAAGTTGCTGAAGTGGATCTTGAAACACTAACAGTTGAAAACATAGCGACTATTACAGGATTAGGACACGGAAACGATGTTACATATAATCCAATAACAAAAAAGTATTATTGTGCGCCGATGAAAAACACCGGTGAAATAATGATTATCAATAACAATCTTACTTTGGATACAACATTGACAATTGAAGGAATGGAGTTTATTCCATCACAAATTTCTTATGATCCTGACAATGATATATATTACGTTGGAAATTCACAATATACTTATGCGGTGGATTCTAATTTTAATATAATCAGGCTTTTATCTACACATAAGAACAATGAACTTTTTGAAAATAATTATAAAAATATAGATACTTGTTATTCACAAGGTTCAACGGTTATAAATGGTCAATTTATCGCCGGTGTATGGCTTTTTGGAGTATCAATTGGTATCAATCACGGTAGATCATACAGCAGACTTGTTTCTTATAATTACAGCACAGGTGAAATAAATAGTTTATATGATTTTCCATTACCAATTTTGGGTGAAGAATTTGAAGCCGTTGAAAATATAGATGGAAAACTATATTTGTTTTCTTGTCGCTTTGGTACACTGTTTATTACTATTATTTATCCCGATAAACTATATTTGGCTCATAATACTCCGGATTATCCTGATTATGTAGACGCAACAAGGATTGATAATAATTATTGTACAGAAACAGATATAAAAAGATTGCGAACATTTACAAATGGGAATATTGGAGTGTTGAAACTTAATCTTTTGTTATCAACAGAATTACCGGCAAATACAACTAATGTAAAGATAGCTAATTTAAATGTACGTTCCTATGATGAATTTCTTGTAAATGTTCCATCCCAAAATAATCTTGGTAATTTGTTAGTGGATATAAAAACAAACGGGGATGTATATATCAGTAATCCGAATAATACACCATTAAGCGGTTTTTATAGATCATCGATAGCGTTGATGATAACATAATTCACCGAACCCGCTGAAAATGAAGCCTAAAATTAAGTTTTAAGAGGATTTTATAACGCTTGTCATAAGGTTTATCCTTTTAACATTAAATCGCTTGTATACGCTTATTAAAGGCGTTACAAGCGATTTAACTATTTTAGGGGTAATTTTTATTAAAAAGTTTCGTTAGAATACGTTCTTTTGTACTTGACAATAGGTGTATACCTATGTTATAGTATAGACAAGATAAAGGATGAACGTAATGAAAGGGGTACACCAATGAAATGGACAAGAAAAACAAAAGAGTTTGAATATGCACCGTACATAGATGAAAACGAAAAATATAGGATTCAGGATATAAACGATCATCCGACAGTTGATGAATATGAATATCTGAAAAACCACAATTGGGATAATGAAGAAACACATAAAGCGTTTATGAATTATTGCAAGGAACACAAGATCAGTATAAATGGTGCAAATTGGGCGGTAGTAAATAACGAAACAAATGAAGTTATCAAATTCCCGTTCAAAACAGTAAAAGCCGCGAAAGAATATGTTGAAACACTTTAACCGATCCGGGCGGTATATCCCGGAAGAAAGGAAAAGGAACGATGAGATTAACATTAAAAGAAGCGTTAGACATGATAGATAAGGGTTTGACACCTGAAGAATATCATAAACGCCGGGTTAGAATCAGACAGTTAAGTTTAGAACGTGACTTTTTAGAGGACGCAATTGAACTATTGAAAGAAGATCCCCGCGATAGAACAAAGTTAAAGGTAAAAATGATTAGGCTTAAAAATGTTAATAAAAGACTTGAAGAATTAACCCGCTAACAAAGCGGGTTTAATTTTGTCATAATTTGTAATGTGTGATACGCTTAAAATGTCATAAAAACAGGGGTGATTACATGAGGTTTGAGAAAATCAAAGACGAACCGAAAAAAGATGATAAAGTTAGAAAGTTGATTGATAACTTCATTAAAAGTAATTATGATAGAGTGGAAGTTATCAATGAAGATGATTATAAAGACAATAAACGAATGACCGCCGCTATTAGGTGGATTACTAAAAATGATTACCTGGACAAAGTAAAAGTATCACAAATAAAAGATAGAGTGTATTTATCTAAAATAGATTATGAAACTAAATCCCGCTGAAATAGCGGGGTTTTTATTTACGTGGACAAAAAATTTGTCCTCAATTTGTCCACGCACGCGTAAATTAAACGTGATTTTTCAGGGTGAAAGATAGTTACGGTAAATGCCGCTTAAACCTTGATTTAAAAAGAAACCGCGCCTTTAGTGACGCGGTTTTTGTTTGTCCACGGTGCAATAACATAGATGAAGTGTATGGGGCTATATTATACCGTGAAGTGTTGATACATAGGGGTTTAGTTGTGTTTGCTTGCGTGGTACGCGCGGTTTTGTCCGCGATTTGTCCACGCTTTTATTTTTGTCCACGTAAAGCGCGTTCAAATATATCAATTGTTTCATCACGCATTTTAAAAGTATCGTGAACATAGATCTGTAAAGTTGTTTCAATATTTTCGTGTCCTAACCTTGCTTGTAGGTTTTTCGGGTTTACGCCGTTTTCCGCTAATATAGTTGCGTGTGTATGTCGCAAGCTATGAAAATCGAAATCTAATTTTAATTCATGGTGTATGATCCGGGAACAATATTTAAACGCGTTCGTTGTAATGAATGTACCGTTATCACGTGAACAGATAAATTGTAAATCATGTTCTTCAGCCGGGATAACTTCAAATATTTTATCTTTGATATGTTGGGTTGTATACCTTGCGTAATATTCACCATACGCAAGGCGGGCTTGTTTCTGTTTTATGTTTTCACGCTTCAAAGTTTCAAGTAAAGTCGAATCAATTTTTATCGTGCGGTATCCGGCTTTTGATTTTGGCGGCGCAATAGCCCATACACCTTTTTTATTATCTTTCTGATACTTGATAAATTGTTTGTTTACTTCAATTGTACTATCTTCAAAGTTTATATCATTCCACGTTAACGCTAATACCTCACTTATCCGCATACCGGTATGATAACCAATCATTAAAGGTAAATGGTATTTATCACCGAAAGGAAAACGGTTAATTATTCTATTCCAATTATCAGCGGTTAAAACAATACGTTTTCTACCTTCTTTTTCGATGTTGGGAATTACAACATATTCACACGGGTTGAATTTCAGATATTGAAGCGGTTGAACCGCATATTTTAGCGCACCTTTTAACGTTCTTATCAAGTTTGATACATGGTTTTTCGATAATCCTTCTTTTTTAAGATCGTTGGCGAAATCTTGTAAAACAGTTGGATTTAAAGCACTTAATTTATAATGTCCGATAGCCGGTTTTAATTTTGTATCGATCCGGCTTTTATATGTAATTATCGTTTTTGGTTTCAAGTTTACTTTAACGTATTTTTCCATCCATAAATCAAGATAATCACTAACGCTAATATCGGAAGGGGTAACAGATACGCCGCCGTTTAAATATTCGGCTAAAGCTTTATTTCCGGCTTCTAACGCTTCTTTTTGTGTCCTAAAGCCCGATTTACTTTCATGCTTTCTAACGCCGTTTATAGGGGCTTTTTCAAAGCGATATTCCCAATTTGCGGGTTTCTTTTTACCGTTCTTATAATATTGATCCTTGTTTCTATTTCTTACGTTAATTTTTGCCAACTTTATCATTCCTTTTATATAGTATGTATTTACCGTAATTTATCAATTCGTCTATTTCTTCAGGGTCAAACACGATATCACAAAATTCACTATTCCAACTTTTCAACGCTTCATTTTGGTTACAGTATCCCGCCGTTATCGAATCTAAACCAACGTTAAAAAATGCCGCTATACGTGTTGCAACGTCAAGCGGTATTTTTCTATTTCCATTTTCGTAATTTACTAACGTGGTTGGGTTTATTCCTAAATGATCCGACAATTCAACTTGTGTTATTTTGTTGGTTTTTCGTAGAACTTTCAAACGTGAACCAAAATAATTATAAAAATTTTCGTCAATCAATTATTTTCACTACCTTTCATTTAGCGTAACTTCATATTACTACATAATGTCACGCAATGAAAGTTTTTTTCATTTTTTAGTTTGATTATATCACATAACGAAAGTTTATTGTTGACAAGTTATTCCAACGGTATTATATTTAATGTATGCTAAACCGAAAGTATGTTCGATGTGAAAGAGGTGAATAAGTTGGAAACTGTAAAGAAAGTGTATTACCCAAACTTACGCGCTGAAATCGCGCGTCATGGTGATACATTAGAGATATTAGCGAAAGTGCTTGATATATCAGTACCTTCATTAAGCCGCCGTTTGTCAGGTGATACAGGTTGGAGCATTGAAGAAGCTGATATACTCTGTAAACGTTACAATGTGCCTTTTGAAATCCTATTTGTAAAGGAATGATAAAACTTGCTTTATACGATGAAAGAAGTATCTGAAATCTTAAAAACAAATGTAACGTATGTTCACAAATTAAGAAAAACCGGATTACTACCATGTTTGAAGCTTGGAACGTATAAAGTAAGACAAGAAACGTTAGACGATTTTTTATCAAAATATGAAGGGTATGATCTAACAGATCCCGAACACATTTCAAAATTAATTGAAATGAGTGATAAAAGTGAAGTGTAAACAAGATTTAAAAGTAGGGGATACAGTACGGGTAATTGATACAGGAAGATTATTAATTAACCCGCATGGATGGTTACGAAAGCATGTTAACGATGATGATTTAAAGATCCGGTTCGCCTATGGTGACGGGTTAGGTTATTGGAAAGGCGTTATCAGGGTAACGGATAGAAAATTTAAAGTAAAGATCATAGCAGAAAACAAAGCATACATCGAAACGCTATTACCTGTAATGAACGGGTATATAATCGAACTTGAAGGGCTTGAAAAATGTTGAAACTATTTGAACACCAACAAAAAGGACTTGAACAAACAAAAGATTTAAACCGCGTTGCTTATTATTGGGATATGGGAACGGGTAAAACTTTTGTTGGTGCTGAAAAAATGTATCAATTGGGTGCGCCCGTTAATTTAGTGATTTGTCAGAAATCTAAAATTAGTGATTGGTATAATCATTTCATGCAATATTATTTTGATGATAATTTGATTTTAGATTTAACAACGAAAAAAGGTTATGAGGTTTTTATCGAATCAATTTATAATCCTTATAATGTAACGGTTACGGGTATTATCAATTACGAGTTAGCTTTCAGGCGGTCAGAATTGCTGAAATTACGCGATTTTACATTGATGTTAGATGAATCTTCATTGATACAAAACGAAACCGCTAAACGGTCAAAATTCGCGCTTAAATTAGGTGAAAACGCCGCGAACGTTATCTTGCTTTCAGGTACACCAACATCAGGTAAATATGAAAATCTATGGTCACAGCTTCATTTACTTGGTTGGAATATATCTAAAAAGATGTTTTGGAATCAGTATGTTGAAGTTAAGTATCTTGAAAACATATCTAAACATTCAATACCGATTGTTACCGGGTATAAAAATGTTGATAGGTTAAAAAGAAAGATGCGTGATCATGGTTGTGATTTTCTGAAAACTGATGAAGTGATTGATCTTCCTGATCAGGTGTTCAACGATGTTTATATGTTTGCACCTAAAGAGTATAGGAAGTTTGTTAATCATGGTGTTGTTACAATTCATGGTGATGAACTTGTTGGTGATACTTCTTTAACCAATATGCTTTATCAGCGTGAATTGTGTTCGCAGTATAACAAGAATAGAACAGTAGCATTAAAAGATTTGTTTGAATCAACAAATGAAAGTTTTGTTGTTTTCTATAACTTCAATGCTGAATTAGATCAGATCAAAAAAGTTGCTTATGATTGCGGGCGTGAAGTAGGGGTAGTTAATGGAAAAGACAAAAGCGGTCTTGCTATGTCAGAACGTTGGAATTCCAACGGGGAAAAGAACAACTATTCCTTAAATCATAATTTTAGGTGTACACCTATAATCGCAATACAATATCAAGCGGGCGCGATGGGTCTTAATTTACAAGGCTTTTCACGCCGCTTGATTTATTTTTCCTTACCGCTATCAAGCGAACTTTTTGAACAATCTAAAAAGCGCATCCACCGTGTAGGAACTAAAGATACTTGTTTCTATTATGTGTTATTGTGCGTGAATTCAGTTGAAGAAAAAATCTATAAAACGTTAAAGAAAAGGCGTGATTACACGCTGAAGCTGTTTGAAAGGGGTGAAGAAAAATGAAAAACGTTATTTCTAAACTGATGATCGCGGGCGGTATTGTAACGATGTTATCAGCACCGGGTAATGATTCACTTAATGGTTATTGCTCGTTTAACAGTATCGTGTTAACCGCTGTTATAGGCGCGATGATAGCGGGTGTAGGTGCATTGGTATATGTAGGTGATAAGAAGTGATCGATAGAAAAGATTGGACAGAAAAAGAATTTGAAAACAAAGTAAAAGAATTCCTGAAAGATAACCATTGTTGGTGTTTGAAAACATGGGGTAATGGTGTTCAGCGTAAAGGTATACCGGATTTACTGATCTGTTGTAACGGAATCTTTTTAGGGGTCGAACTTAAATCACAGATAGGTCATTTTGATAAAGAAGGTTTACAGATGTGGAATATCAAACAGATCAGAGAAGCGGGTGGTGTATCAATGGTTTTGCGTCCTGATCAGTTTGAAGCCTTCAAAATACTTATCAAGGAAATCAACGAAATGGAAAAACCAATTGAAGAATTACCGTTATGGGTGTTCAAAGACAAGTAAAGGGGATGTGAGATTATGGCTACACTTTATGAACTAACGGGTGAATTTAATTATTTACAGAATCTTATTGAAGATGGTGAAGATTTACCAATTGATGAATTTGAAGAAACAAAAGAAGCATTTGAAGAAAAAGCAGAAAACTACGCAAAAGTTATTAGAAATCTTGAAGCCGAAATTGAAGGTTTAAAGGTTGAAGAAAAGCGGTTAAAGGAAAAGCGCGTAAGGGTGGAAAAAGGTGTTGAAAACCTTAAAAACAACCTTGAAAGCGCGATGATACAGACCGGGAACAGAAAGTTTAAAAAGGGTGTATTCAGCTTTTCTATTCAGAAAAACGGCGGTGCTTTACCCGTAATTGTGGATGTACCAACAGATGATCTTGATGATGAATTTGTGATCATTGAAGAAAAGCCGGATAAGAAAGCAATTGAAAAATACATAAAAGAAACGGGTGATGTGTCATTTGCTCATTTTGGTGAAAGGGGTGAATCATTAAGAATCAAATGAAAGAACTAACGATCAGTAAAGAAATGTTCGCTGAATTAAGCGAAAAGATAAAAGAGGATGTATCAGAAAGGTTCAGTGATCCAATGAATAAATTGTTCTTTAATCAGGGTGTTGAACTATTTGTAAACGAATTTATTAAGAAAGTATTTGATGAAAGAGAGGTATGTTAAATGAGTCAAAAAGTATTGATACTTGGTAACAGTGGTACGGGCAAATCTGCATCAATGCGGAACTTTAAAAGTGATGAAGTAATGGTGATCAGTTGTGCCGGAAAACCGCTACCGTTTAAGAATGATTTTGAAATCATAAAACCAAAATTTGAAAGTATTGTTCATGATGTTATTCAGGCTATGGATAAATGCAAAAAGAAAGTAATAGTAATCGATGATTTTCAGTATCTTCTTTCATTCCCGTGGTTAAGAAGAATCAAAGAAAAAGGATGGGAAAAATTTGAAGATATTCAATCTGATTACTTCAACATTATTCAGGCTTGTAATTATATGCCGGATGATGTGAGTGTCTACTTTATGTCACATACCACAACAGATGAAAACGGTAACGAAAAAATTAAAACCATCGGTAAGATGCTTGATGAAAGAATTCAGATTGAAGGGATGTTCACAATATGCCTTAAAACAATTGTAAACGATGGTAAATATTACTTCCTTACACAGAACAGCGGGCGCGATACCGTTAAATCTCCAATAGGAATGTTTGATAGTTACGCTATTGATAATGATCTGAAGTATGTAGATGAAAAGATAAGAAATTATTATCAGATCGGTGATTTTGCATCGGATGAAGAAATGAAAGAAGCAGATGAAAAAGCCGCCGCACCTGAAGTAGAAAAGCCTGATAGCGATGGTAGAAAACGCCGTAAGAAAAAGAAAGATGCTGATGATGCTAATGGTGGTGATGATGGGAAAGAAATCAAAGAAGAAAAGAAGCAAGAATCAGTTACGGAAGAAAAGGATGAAACGCCTAAAAGAAGAAAAAGAAAAGATAGAAGTAAAGAAGTAACTGAAAATGAAGGTGATAGTGAAGATAAAAATGAAGCTGATAAAGCTGAAAATACGGATGATGAAGAAAAGAAACCTAAACGCCGTAGAAGAAAAAAACAAGAAGCTATAAGTGATGATGAACTACCGTTTTAAAGAAAGGTGATGTGAATGTGGCACATAAAGAGATTAGTTAATTATAAGGGTGTTTCATATTATGTCAGCACAACAAAACTTTTTTACAGTAGTTACATAGAAACGATGATCTTCATGTGTAAACGTTATGTAGAAACAATAGAAGAACTTTACGATGATGATATCTGTTGGTCAGATTTATACGTTGAACGTTATTCAAGTTTTGAAGATGCAGAACGTAGACACAATGAAATATGTAACAACATTGGTAAATATGTAGAAAGGAAATAAGAACTATGGGAAATATTGATTTTAAAAAATGGAATGAAGATTTTGGTGGTGAAGATGCCGTTAAGGCACTTAAAGAAGCTAAAGAAAACGAATATACAGAAACACCGGATGGTAAATATGTATGTTCACTTGAAAAACTTGAACTTGGATCATCCAAAAAAGGTAAACCAATGATTCAGGGTCAATTCAGGATCAAAGAAGGAAAACATAAGAAACAGTGTGTTTTCTTGAATCAGGTAGTAACACCGGGTTTTCCGATGCATAAAGGTTTGGAGTTTTTAAGATCGCTTCAGGTACTTGATGATTCAGAAATTGATTTTGATGGAAATTATGAACACCTTAATGATCTTATTCTTGATATCGCTGAAGAATCTGAAGGATTGGATTTTGAAGTCAAGAAATCAACAGATGGTGATTTTACAAGGCTTGAAATAACAGATGTATTTGAATGATGATCAGCGCAATAAGCGTTAATCATATAGGCGGCGCGGATACACTAAAAAATATCTCTTTTCATTTGAATATACCTTCATTAAAGATAAATTTTGTTTGCCGGACGGGGTGCGCCGCCTTTAACCCCGTTAGTAAATTGAAAGGTTAATGTGATGAAAGAAAAACTTGAAAAAATTATTAAAGCGCATGGTGAAAACAATCAAAAACTGAAAGCGATAGAAGAACTTGATGAACTTCAGATAGCAATACTAAACGATATCAATAAGGGTTTGAATTGCAGAAACAACGTAATAGAAGAAATCGCGGATTCATTAGTTATGATCAGACAATTAATGATGATCTATAACATTGACAGTGAAATGATTGTTACTGTCATGCACATGAAGATGGATAGAGAAATTAAAAGGATCAATAGACAACAATGGATTGATGAAAATTTGAAAGGATAGGTATTTTATGAAATCGATGATACTTGCGGTAATGCTGATGATATCCACCATGACTACACAAGCTGAAGCAAATATCAATGAGTGGGAATTAATAGGTGATTGCCGTATAACTTGTTATTGCCAAGAATGTAATGATGGTTCAGGTCATGAATCATCAAGTGGTAAGTATCTTGAATATGGTGATTGTGCTTGTAATTTTTTACCGATAGGAACAGTGATATCAATTGAAGGTGAAGAATTCACAGTTGTAGATACTTGTGGAATAGATAACACCATTGATATTTTCATCGATACTGAAGAATGTAATTGTAATTTATTGGAATATAGAAAGGTAGCGATAAAGCGTGATTGAAAAAAGAGCGATATGCAGTATGTGTAAGAAGATTTATATTCAAACACATCACACACAAAAATATTGTTCTGATCAGTGTAGGTATGAAGCAATTTTACTTTCTAATAAAAAGTCAAAAGAGAAACAAAGGAACAAACACAAGATTGAAAAAAAGCAACGTGCGATTGATGATGAAAACATCCGTAAAAACTATGCTGAATATCAGAAACAACAAACAATAGCTATGATCAGGAAGGGTGAATTATGAAATATGAAGTTGTAAACGCTGATCATGTTATAAAGCGTATTTGTAACGAACATGATATCACTTATGGTCAATTTGCTGTCAGATTAAACATGAGTAAATCAAGTGTAACAAAGTGGTTGTATGAAGGAAGGACACCATCATTAAGTGCTATTTTACTTATTTGTGATAGGTTCAATATCGATATTGGTGAATTCATAAAACCCATTGGAGATTAACTAATGATAAAAGAAAAAATTCAAAGTTTAAGAAGGTGGTAATAGATGATGAATAGAGAAAAGGAACTAATAAAAATGAGCAGAAAAACAAGGATGATGAAAGAACAAATACTACCAACAGTTATAGAACATATCGCTACTATCGGTAAGCGTGGTTCATGGTTTATTGAAGTGAACAAGGTTCAGTATGAAGGTAGACCAGTGCAGTATGATATCAGGCGTTGGAATCCGGATCATACACATATGGGAAAAGGTATTTCACTATTTGAACATGAGTATGAAGAACTAAAAGAAGTGATACTTAAGCATGATGCTGTTATTTGTCCACAATGCGGTAGAACGTTTTCAAGATTTGAAGGGGTGAAAGAATATGAAGATAGAAGATAACAGAATAAGTGAAATAACAGTATTTTATGATGTTATTCCCGGTGAAACATTTGTTGATGTTGATGAAAATGTGTATATCAGGATTGAAGATGTAAGAGGAATTAATACCGACATTATCTATAATACAATGAGTTTTGAAAATGGTGAAGTTTACCATTTTCAGCAAGATGAAGAAATAAGAGGAATTAAAGCGAAAGTGGTGATTGAATGACTAATCAAGAAGCGATCAAGGTACTTAACCGTTTAAACTATGTTTACGTTGGTAATGAACTATTTCAAGTTGAAATGGAACAAGCTATATATGTGGCGATTAAAGCACTTGAAAGTAATTTAGACACTTGGGTAGTTGATGATATCGGATATTTTCACTGTCCAAAATGCGGTATAAAGCCGCGTGATCAAGTCGCTATGACTGATTACTGTCCTAACTGCGGTGCTGATTTAAGGGGTGAGAACAAATGACGAAAACAGCACTAATGTTAATCGTGCTGATTGATGTTATAACATTCGCATTAGTAAAAGTTGAAAGGAGCGAGGAATGACATATACGAAAGCAGAGCCAATAAAGAAATATTGCAAATCAAAACAAGTGATGTGCGAACTTGCAAACGAATTGGGCTATTGCAAAATTACCGCTTGTGTAAATCCATCATCTTCCCCGAAGACATATACAAGCAACAGAACAAACTACAAAGGCGGTGATACAGAATGACAAGGGAAGAAGCGATAGAGATATTGGAAGAAACAGGGTTTATAGCACACAGTATGACAGACGTTGACACCGCCCTTGACATGGCAATCGAAGCACTCAAGCGTGAACCGAGCGAGGACTTGATAAGCAGGGCGGAAGTGGTTGAAATATCCGAAGTGATGCTAAAAACTGTTACAGATCAAAAAATAAAGATAGGCATTAGTCGTTTATGGCAACAGATAAAAGACTTACCATCAGCCGATAGACCAAGATCAATTGAACCAACCATAACTGTTGATTTGGAAAGTGGAATAATTCCAAGAAGCGCAATTGAAAAAAGACCGCATGATGTGACGGTGCGTATCAATGATTTAATCAGCAGAAAAGAAGCGATAGAAGCCATAACAACAACACTTGATGAAATCGATCATGTACCAAAGTGGGTGTTTGAAAAACTATCATCAGCACTTGAAACATTACCATCTATTGATAAATAAAGAGGTGCGAAAAATGAAAACACTAATCATTGTGCTAATTGTTATTTGGTTTATTACCGCTGAAATAAATATTCATTTAAGTAACAGACTTATAGAAGAACAAGAACATGAAATTGAAGTTTTGCATGAGTATATAAGAAGGATAAGAAAGTTACCATGATTGTATTCTTTGACTTTGAAGTAACAAAATATGATTGGTTGGTTGTACTGATAGAACCTTTATCAGAGAAAGAAACAGTGATTGTTAATGATCCGGTAAAGCTTGAATCATTCTACAATGATCATAAATCTGATATATGGATAGGTTATAACAACAGATCATATGATAACTACATACTAAAAGGTATCTTATGTGGTTTTAACCCCAAAGATATAAATGATCACATCATTGTAAAAAAGCGTCAGGGTTGGCAATTTTCAAGCGCGTTAAAGGGTATTCAGCTTTACAGTTATGATTGTTTTACTGATAAAAGATTTGGTTTAAAACAACTTGAAGCATTTATGGGTGATGATATCCGGGAAACATCAACACCGTTTGATATTGATAGAAAACTTACTGATGATGAAATTACTGATATGATCAAATATTGTAAACACGATGTTGAAGAAACAATGAAAGTTTTTAACCATCGTATCAATGAATGGAATACACAACTTCAGGTGTTAACAGCTTTTAAGTTACCGATACACAACATCAGTAAAACACAAACACAACTATCAGCAATAGCGTTAGGTGCTATTCAGAAAGAAAGATATGATGAATGGGAATATTCATTAGTAGATACCATAAAACTTGATAAATATTCTTATGTCAAAGATTGGTATCTTGATCCTGATAACCATGATTATAAAAAATCACTTATAACTAACGTTTGTGGAATACCACATATATTTGCTTGGGGTGGTTTACATGGTGCTTGTGGTCATATTGAACAAAAGAAAGATGGTTCATTAGTAGTTATTGGAGAACCAACACATAGAAAAGGTTTAATAATTCACGTTGATGTTACTTCTTTCTATCCATCAATCATGATCAGATATGATATGTTGTCGCGTAATGTTCAGGATAAGAACACATACAAAGAAATATATGATACCCGTGTTGCATTAAAGAAAGCCGGAAAAAAGAAACAGCAAGAACCATATAAACTGATCCTTAATAAAACCTATGGTGGTAGCGGTGATCAATACAGCGCACTATGTGATATGCGCCGTAGAAATGAAGTGTGTATCAATGGTCAATTACTATTATGTGATCTATGTGAAAAACTTGAAGGTCATTGTGAATTACTTCAATCAAATACTGATGGTCTTATCATTCAAATACCTGATACTGATGAAGCATTTGAAAAGATAGATGATATCTGTTTTGAATGGGAACAACGTACCGGAATGGGGTTAGGATTCGATTTTATCAAGGAAATCTTTCAAAAGGATGTAAACAATTATCTATGGATAGATTTTGATGATAATGTTCACGCTATCGGTGGTTATGTAAAACCATTTAATATCCTTGATAATGATCTACCAATAGTAAAAAAAGCTTTAGTTGATTACATGGTAAAAAGAATCCCACCTGAAACAACGATCAATGATTGTGATGATCTGACAATGTTTCAAAAAGTGGTAAAGGTATCAAGTAAGTATGAATATGGTCTGCACAACAATAAAAAATTGAATGATAAAACCTTTAGAGTGTTCGCAAGCAACGATGTAAATGATACTGCGATATACAAAGTGAAGAACAAAAACGGTGTTTTGAAACCTGAAAAATTCGCTAATACACCTTTATGTTGTTTCATAGATAACAGTGATATTAAGGAAAAACAGATACCATCAAAATTAGATAGATCATGGTATGTAGAAATGAGTAAAAAAAGACTTGAACAGTTTGGGGTGATCATATGATTACATACGCGATAAGAAACAAAAGAACAAAGAAATATGTAAAGGGTTTTGATTATCGTTATCATCCAATAAGAAAAATACTTACTGATAATCAGCCGCGTTTATTTCACGATCTTGAAGAAGTTGAATTTGA
>JAEIGA010008446.1_pt1 | contig 15610 bp, 12 predicted proteins | sample 9270691 | NCBI WGS metagenome assembly JAEIGA01 (sample SAMN17057246, study PRJNA624740) | gut metagenome | biome: biome; isolation source: fecal sample | host: Bos grunniens | place: China: Xizang | collected 2019
CAGGTATCAATGAGCACGATCTTCTCCAGGCAGTTGACGTAGCTGTTGAGATGGTTAAGAATGAGGACAATGGCATTCCAGTTCCTAACTATACTGACGAGAACGTATCGACTAAGATCGTGAAGTTGATTCAGAGCTATACTGGTGTGGTTAATAAGATGGTTTGGAGGAAGGAGTAGTAATCTATGCGCCTACGACTTAAATATTTCTTACTTGTGTTTTGCTGTGTCATTTTAAATTCAACTTATGGTACAGCTAATGAAACTACTATGGACACAAGATCTTTCCGTAGTAGCGATCTGGAGATGCCATGTAACTATGACAAGCTCCATAGATTGCTAACAATGGATTTAGATGAATTAATTATAGATGAAGATTATCTTATAGATTCATTTAAGGGCAAGATAGACACGAAGATACTTAGAATCGTGGGCGAGGATGTTACTTTCGATGTTAAGACAGATATTACAGTAAAAATCAACAACCAGATAGTACCTGAAGTTTTCATTGATGCATTTTCTCCGATAGAATATATAGGGGGAATTTCATTTGATTTTCATGGCAATGCTTGCAGGTCAGCAATAGTTGTACGCAATACTTCAGAGAAATCGGTAGTATCAAAGATTTGTATTAAGGGAATTGATATTAGAAATTATCCGTTGTTGCCTCAGACATACATAATTGGATTGAACATAAAGCTATCTCATAATAGTAACGTTTGTATTAATGATGTTACTGTAGAGAATATGTATTCTACGGCAAATAAAATCATAGGTGATGCTTGTGGTAATATATCAGGAATATATATAACAGGAAATGCGGAAATCTTGTCGTCCCTAGAAGTTTATGATTGTCATTTTGCTGATTTGCATAATTATGATGAGAACCGGAACATAATCTTAGAGGACACTAATGGTATCTATGTGTCTTTAGGTTCTCCTGTTCATACTAATACAAAAGTTCATATACATGATATCGAAGGTGTTGATTATGGCAAAAGGTTGATTAAAACAGATTGTTCTAATTTGTTGATAGAGAAGATAAAAGCTTCTTCGAAATATTATGATACTCTCTCTGCTATTTCATTAAATAATGGTGATGGCAAGGTTTATTATAATGCAGTAATAGATAATGTGCATTTTACAGGCACTACGCAGTATGTGGTCGGATCCTCTGTACCGGATACAAGAATATCAAATATTTTTAGTGATATAACAATCGCGCCGCAATCTTGTACAGCTGCGATTTTGCCTAGTGAGAGTTGTGTTGTGGAGAACTTGGTGTTGCGTGGTGCTCAGCTTATTGCTGGGGTTGTTAATACGAATAAAAAAGTAGTAATTGGGCATGTAGAGTATGATGATACGATGTATGCTCATGGACTCTATGGATCATCGTTATTTCTAACTAAAGATGCGCATCTTTATTTGTCTGATATTGATGTTAAATCGGATAAGGCAATATCCTTGTTTTTCGATAATTATCCGAACCAAACATCATACTCCACAAATGTATATGCTGAAATCAACGACCTTACACTGGATTTATATAAAACATCTAATGATTGGTTCTTGAAAATGAATGGTCAACATCATGTTTGGGACATTTCTATGAAGAACTCAATGATAGTATTTAATGCTCCAGTCAGAGGGTTGATCGGAATCTCCCCTTCCGTTCCTGAAGCTAATAAGATGAGGTTGTCCATGACTGATGTGGAAGTTATATACAAAGATATTAATACTAGTACGACGATTCCTTTTGGAATGGTGTCTTTTGGCAAGAATACCGAATTGGAGCTGCATAATGTTCAAGTATTCAATGAATCAGGAAAGTCTTTCTCACCAAGTCTATATAGTCTGTATGCTAAAAATCCTACAGGTGCGACCACATATGATATGTTCTATGTTGCCGAATGTAATATAGATGAATGTAAAACTGGTAAATATGGGTTGTCTGTAACTGGTGAAAATTTGATTTGGTCTGGTGGTGATATAATAACTCATACAGATCCTTCATCAATTAAATCTCTTAATCGAAATCATAGGAAATTTATTTATAAGGATTCTGCAGGAAAGAAATACAAGTGGAATGGCCGAAAATGGAAAAATGTAAGATAGGTCAGTTGTGCTAGAATAGTTAATTAACATGGTTATATGAAAATAGCAGTAGCAGGAACAGGATACGTGGGTCTGTCGATGGCGACCCTTTTGTCGCAGCATCACTCGGTGGTGGCTGTGGATGTGATTCCGGAGAAGGTGGAGAAGATCAACCGTCGTGAGAGTCCGATTCAGGATGAATATATAGAGAAGTATTTTGCAGAGAAGGAGTTGGATCTGGTTGCAACTCTTGATGGTGCTTCGGCTTACAGGGATGCGGAGTTTGTGATTATCGCGGCTCCGACAAATTATGATCCTCAGAAAAACTTCTTCGACACTCATCACATTGAAGATGTTATAGACCTTGTTCTGGAGGTGAATCCTTCGGCTACGATGGTGATCAAGTCTACTATTCCTGTGGGATATTGCCGTTCGCTTTATGTAAAGTATGCGAAGGTATTCAAGGAGAAGGGATGGGATGCGACGCATAAGCTTCGTTTGCTCTTCTCTCCGGAGTTCCTTCGTGAGAGTATGGCACTGTATGATAATCTTTATCCTTCCCGTATCATCGTCGGTTATCCTAAGATGATTGAGGAGTTTGGCGAGGAGAATGATGCGATTCGTGCTATTGCGGGAAATCATCTTGAGGAGGCTGCGCATACGTTTGCTTCGCTTCTGCAGGAGGGTGCTGTGAAGGAGGATATCCCTGTGTTGTTTATGGGATTGAAGGAGGCTGAGGCTGTGAAGCTGTTTGCCAATACATATTTGGCTTTGCGTGTGTCATATTTCAATGAGCTTGATACATATGCAGAGATGAAGGGCCTGGATACTCAGGCGATCATCAACGGTATTGGCTTGGATCCGCGTATCGGCACACATTACAATAATCCTTCGTTTGGTTATGGTGGTTATTGTCTTCCGAAGGATACAAAGCAGCTGTTGGCCAATTACAATGATGTGCCGCAGAACATGATGACAGCAATCGTGGAGAGTAACAGGACTCGCAAGGATTTCATCGCTGATCAGGTGCTGGCTAAGGCTGGTTATTATAGTTATTCTGAGCAGAATGATTTTTCAGCTGCACGTGAGCGTGAATGTGTTGTCGGAGTTTATCGCCTGACGATGAAGGCGAATTCAGACAACTTCCGTCAGAGCGCTATCCAGGGTGTGATGAAGCGCATCAAGGCAAAGGGTGCGAAGGTGGTTATCTTTGAGCCTTCGCTTGAGGATGGATCGACATTCTTCGGAAGTCTTGTTGTGAATGACCTCGAGGCGTTCAAGACGCAGTGCGATGCAATCATTGCGAACAGATATGATGCGTGCCTGGATGATGTAGCGGAGAAGGTTTATACTCGTGATGTTTTTAGAAGAGATTAAATACCGTTCAATAAATACATAATGTAAATGAAACGCAAGTTATGTTGCATATTTAATTATGCTCCTTTATATAGAAAGTCAATTTATTCAAAAATTGATGAGAAATTTGATACTCAGTTCTATTTCGGAGATATGAAATCTGATATTGCTAAGATGGATTACAATGACTTTAAGAAACAGCCGAAAACAGTTAGGGAACGAAGAATCTTCAAAAGATTGATGTGGAGAAAAGATATATTATCTCTACCATTCAAAGATTATGATAGTTATCTAATTATAGGAGATTCAAATATATCTTATTTGTTCTTTTTGCCATTATGTCATCTCTTAGGTAAGAAGGTGTATGCATGGGGGCATGGTTGTAAAACATTCCAAGGAAAATTAGGTTTCTTTAATAAATGGTTTTATAAACATTGTGATTGCTATTTAACGTATGGCGAACAAGGTAGAGAAAGATTGATTGAACTGGGAATTCCATCAAATAAGTTATCAGTCATATATAATTCTTTAAATGAAGGAGTTGATATATGTGATCAAATTACATATCAGAGCGATTGTATAAAAATGCATTTTAAAAATGATCTTCCTGTTTTATTATTTGTTGGTCGTCTGACTAAAGTAAAACAATTGGACTGGATTATTAATGCTTTAGATTATCATATAGCTTCAGGACTTGATTATAATGTGTTGTTGATTGGTGATGGAGAGGATAAGGATAGACTAGAAGACTTAGTTAAGTCAAAAAACATTTCTGATAGAGTATGGTTTTATGGTGAATGCTATAATGATGATGAGTTGTCCTCTTTGTTATATAATGCTGATTTATGTGTATCGCCTGGCAATGTAGGCTTAACAGCTTTGCATGCAATGTCATACGGTACTCCGGTTCTTTCTCACAATGATTTTGAGTCACAAATGCCAGAATACGAAACGATTGTACCTGGTATAACAGGAGAGTTGTACGAGAAAGGTAATTTCGAGGATTTTTGTGCAAAGATAGAGTCATGGCTGACAAGTGGGCTAGATCGTGCTGCTATTCGTAAAAATTGCTATGATATGATTAATAGTAAGTGGAATTCTAATCATCAGATATCTATATTAACTAGGCTACTTTGAAATCAATATGGTCTCAATATTTAGATAATGAATGTGATTAGAAAAAGAACGAACTGCATTTTATGTTGTTAGTTTTATTAAGAGGAAAGGAGGAAATTTAAGATAAGTTATTTTATCGCAGATAAACTGGATAATTGTTATCACAATAGTATTGAAACCAATGGTAAAGGAAAATACAAATCGTGCTATTTTTTATAACACAATAATATTAATCATTAAGTTGTTGGTTAATACGCTGACGACACTATTTGCCACACGTTTTACTCTGAAGGCTATGGGGGCAGAAGATTTCGGCCTATTTGCAGTTTTGGGGGGAATAGTAGCTTTTTTGGCTATCTTGAATACCATCATGGTTGCGACGTCAAATAGGTTTATCTCTGTAGCAATTGGTAAAGGTGATATTTCAGATATTAACTCTACGTTTAATGTTAATTTTATAATACATGTCACTATTGCTGTGATAACATTAGTTGTAGCAACTCCTATTGGACATGTTTATGTTTATAATTATTTAAATTACAACGGGAATTTAGACATTGCTGCAATAATAATGTATACTTCTATAATAGGATCAGCGATATCTTTTATAAGTATTCCATTTAATGGTTTGCTGATGTCTAAGGAAAATTTCCTTGTAATAAGCCTAGTGGATATTATCGCTCATATCTTAAAATTAGTCCTGGCATACACTATTTTGTTTGTGCAGAAGGATTCAGTAATGCTTGTTTATGCTCTTGGCTTATTTGTTTTGACAGTTGCACCTACTATATTCTACTATATATATTGCAAGGTAAAGTATGTTGAAATTACCAAATTTAGATTAGTAAAAGATAAAGATCGATATAAAGCTTGTTTAGGATTTTCCGCATGGGTATCCTACGGCGCAATAGCTTCAGTGTTTAAGAGTCAAGGTGCAGCTGTAATTATCAATTCATTTTTTACAACATTAATGAATGCTGCTTTGAGTATAGCAAATACGGTAAATTCCTTTATTGTGTTAATTTCTCAGAGTATATCTCAACCAATTACTCCTCAGATTACAAAAAGCTTTGCTAAAAATGATACGGCGCGGTGTGATGATTTATTAGTCCTCTCTACCAAGTTGACGTTTGTTGTATCATTTTTAATATCTCTTCCTATTTTAAAAGAAACAGAATGGTTCCTAAACCTTTGGTTGGGTGAGAGTCCAGATCATGCTGTTCTATTTACTCGGTTATTGATTGTCGATACTTTGATTACATCACTTAATTCAGGAATATCTGCTATAATCTTTGCAAGTGGAAGGATTAAATTATATCAACTTTTGATAAATACATTGAGATTATTGTCAGTGGTTTTAGCTTATGTTGCTATTAAATTAGGTGGTGCTCCAGAGAGTTTACTATATGCGTATATTATCATATCGTTGCTAATAGTCCTATCTAGTCAAATTGTTTTGAGAAAGACTCTGAGCTACAATACACGTATATTATGGAAACGCTCTTACATCCCATCAATTGTGCTAGTGATTACTTCATTACCAATTTTATATATAGATATTCCCCTACATCCGTTGTATAGTGCTTCTCTTGTTGTGTTTTGGGGGTTATTAGCTGCAGCTATTGTAATATTATCTAAAAAGGAACGTCAGAGAATTTATGACTTCCTTAAGATAAAGATATTAAGAAAGTAGTATGGAAGTGCTTTGCAATAAAAATAATAAAAGTGTAGAAGAGACAAACATGAAAGTGTTATGGATTACTAATATTGTATTTCCTGAAGTTCTTCAAGTTCTGACAAATAAGAATGAGTTAAAATCGTCCGGTGGGTGGATGTTGGGTGCATCGGAAGCATTGATCTCTACAGGGCAAGTTAATTTGGCTGTAGCTACTGTTTCTCAATTGGTTGAGGATGTGGTGGCTATTCATGGGGAATCAATTTTGTATTATGTTATTCCTTATGGCAAGGGTAATATGCATATAAATAAGCAATATGAGAAGTATTGGGTCAAAGTTAATGACGATTTTAAGCCAGATGTTGTTCATATACATGGAACTGAGTATGCACATGGGTATGCGTATATGAGAGCTTGTGGTGTAGAGAATGTGGTAATCTCTATTCAAGGAATACTGTCGGCTTGTTATCAGTACTATACATGTGGGATTTCTCGTAGTGATATTTATCAGAACTTAACCTTAAGAGATTTAATAAAAGGCTCCATTCTCAAGGATCAGAAGCGTTTTAGAAAGCGATCTTTTTACGAGCAAAAAATGCTATCAGAAGTAAGACATGTAATAGGTCGTACCTCGTGGGATAGAGCGCGAGTCCAAGCTTTAAATCCAAATCTGAATTATTATTCCTGTAATGAAATTTTGAGAAACGAGTTTTATGATGGTTCAATTTGGGATTTGAATAGGTGTAGGAAGAATACGATTTTTCTTAGTCAAGCTGGATATCCAATCAAAGGAGTGCACCAGTTGTTACGTGCCATGCCGTTAATATTGAAGAAATTCCCCAATACTAAAATTAGGATTGCGGGACAAGATATAAGATGTCGTCAGCTAAAGGACTATGTTCATTACACTGGTTATGGACGCTTTGTTAAGCGTTTAATCAAGAGTTTTAATCTTAATGAATGTGTTGAGTTCATTGGAAATCTTAATGCTGAGGAGATGAAACAAGAATATCTTAACTGTCATGTTTTTGCATGCCCTTCCTCTATTGAAAATAGTCCAAATTCATTAGGCGAGGCTCAGATATTAGGTACTCCTTGTGTCGCAAGTTATGTTGGGGGGATACCTGATATGATGAAAGGTAATGAGGGTAATTTATATCGTTACGATGAAGTCGAGATGTTGGCTGATAACATATGTAGAATCTTTTCGGATGATAGTTGTGGCCATGAGTCTGTAAAAGAAGCATTGAATAGACATAATAAGGAGCAAAATACTCTAACATTATTGGCAATTTATAGTCAGATTATTAATACAAAGAAGTTTTAATCCTAAAAAATAATTGTATCTAATACTACTTAACAAGACATTATAAGTATGGATTTGCGAAAAGTTTTATATATAAGTTTTTTCGTTGTTCTGATAACTTCATTATGGCCCCAAAATATTGATCTTCTTGTTATCTTTTCAATATTGGCACTTTTCTTAATGCCAATGAACAAGTGGTGGAATACAGGATCATTAAGTTTAGTAATGTTCTCTTTTATGTATTTTTCACTATCGTTATTGACTGGAGTTTCGCAGATAGGATTCTTATCTTTATCTTATATGTTTGCGCCGATTGCTTTTTATCGCTTTGGACATTATTGTATATCTGACGTCAAATCTGATCAGGCCAGGTGTAAGTTATTGTTTTTTATAGTTCTAGCTTATCTTTTGCATTTGTTTATCAAGACAGGTATAGACATTTCTGTAGTCGGCTTGGTAAGTGTTGACAGAACGCTATTGGGCGCTGATCAGTCTGCGAATTCAATAACAGCGACATATTATGGATCAATGGCGGCTGTAGGTATAGGCTGCGTTGGGGCAATTTTTAGAAAAGAGTTGTCTCTTTTAAATAGAATATTATTTGCTGCTGTAGTTGTTTTTTCCTTATTAGCAGTTATACATATTGTTAATAGAGGTGGACTTGTGATATTATTGGTGTCTTTATTCGTAGCTTTGGTTATAAAGTATAAGTCCAATAAGTTTAGATTGATCGCATACTTATTAATGCTGTTCATGTTTATTGTGCTCTTGCTCAATTCAGGCTATATAAACACGGACATTGTTGAGGCATATCAAGATAGAAATGAGTTGGATGGGTATGGCGTAAGTACGGCAGGGGGTCGAACTGATTTGTGGATAGTTGGTTTGGAAAATTTATTTGTTAGTCCTCTAGGCTGGTCTCAGGAATCTTATGCACATAATTTATGGCTGGACTTGGCTAAGATTGGTGGATGGGTATCTCTGCTGCCGTTTATGGTCATGACGTTCATTACAATTAGAAATATATTTTATTTAGTGAGAAAATCTAAGTCATCAATAGGATATATATTAGCTATACTAAATATTGCCTTATTAGTAGCTTCTTCTATGGAGCCTGTTATCGAAAGTTCAATGCTGTTTTTCTCACTTTTGATATTTGTTTGGGGAATGACAGATGAGGTTTGTGCCGAGGAAAAAAGAATTCTATCTTGAAATATTTAAATTAATCGTTTATGCAAGATAATAAATCGATTGTATTCATTTGCAGAAGGTATTGTCCAGCAGAAGCATGGACGAATAGACTATTGTGTTATGCAAAAGGGTTTATTCAAAATGGATATAATGTTAAATTAATATTTCTTATTTCTGATAAGACGCGTAATCTGCATAATATTAATGTCGAAGGATTACAAGTCGTTAATTTATGGGAGAATGATGCTTGGTTAGCTAGGCAGCATAGATTAATCTCTTATCAAATTAATAAAAGAAAAATAAAGGATTATATCTCAGATTATGATATTTGTTTTATGATGGATGCCGGTGGTGTCTATGTTGATGAGATTTTACAATCCCATAAAAAAGTTAAGTTAGTGATTGAATCAACTGAGCATCCAGAAATTATTTTTAAAGGCAAAAAGTCATGGGTATATAAGTCTTTTATACATGCAGTTAAAAAGGCGGATAAGATATGTGTTATTTCTAAAGCATTATATGATTTCTATGTGAATGATATTGGTGTATCTGCCAATATGGTTTGTACTACAAATATCTTTGTTGACAATAGTAGATTTGAGAATATCCCTCGACAAGATGTTCAACCATATATTGCTTATTGTGGGTCTGTGGGAACAGTTAAGGATGGGGTCGATATTCTTATTAAATCTTTCGCAAAATTTAGGAAGATCTATCCCGAATATCATTTGGAGATTTATGGTGTTGGTAAGAAGGAGGTTATGAAAGAACTGTATCATCTAGTAGAGGCTCTAAATATATCGGAATCAGTTGTTTTTACTGGGCGAATTAGTTATGATGAGATGCCTCAACGATTAATAAATGCACGATTATTAGCTTTAGCTCGCCCTGATAATTTGCAGAACAGGAATGGCTTTCCAACAAAACTTGGAGAGTATTTAGCTACAGGTAATCCAGTTGTCGTAACCTCTGTAGGTGAAATACCTTTATTCATTCACGATAGATTCAATGGCTATCTTGCAATTCCAGGAGACGTGGACTCTTTTGCAGAAAAATTATTAGAGGCGGCCAGGGATTTAGATGAGGGTGCTATAGAGATTGGCCGTAATGGTAAATTGCTTATAGGAAAAGAGTTCTCATATGTTGAAAATGTTAATCGTATAATTTCTAGCATAAATAGCAATGTTTGATTGTAATTTGTTGAGCAAGCAAAGGACATCGTTAATGGGAATTAGTACTATAGCGATTATACTTTGTCATGCACCTGCGACAATGTCACTCCCTTCATGGCTATCGTCTATTTTAGCTAGAGGGGGATGGGGGGTTGATGTGTTTCTTTTATTGTCCGGTCTAGGGCTTTACTATTCGCTTTCTAGATGTAGATGTGAAACATCGCATCTGAAAGTGTGGTATTATTCTAGATTTAAAAAACTATTGTTGCCATATTTCTTATGTTATGGAACAATGACGATTTTGAAGGCGATTGTAACTGACTATAGTTGGATTGATGTTATATTGGACATATCTACAATCAATTTCTGGATTAAACATGGAAGTGCTTGGTTTGTTGCTATGTTAATACCTCTGTATCTCATTTCGCCTTTTTTACATAAGTTATTGAATCATGCATCTAATATGCAGAATAGAATTTTGCTAATGTTAGGCTTGGTTTGTTTTTGTTTGTTTTTAAGTGTTATTGGTAATAGTGATGTTGAGTATAGGGGACTTATATATAACGTGCAGTTTGCTCTAAGTAGGGTGCCGAGTTTCATAGTTGGAATGGCTATTGCGCCATATGTTGCTAGTTCGTTCCAGTTAAAACGACCAGTGCTATTAAGTTTATTTATTGTTGCTATAGCTCTCGCTCTAAAATTTGTTGTTCCATCTATAGCAATTTCATGCTTTTGTATAATACCGCTTGTGATGTTGTGTGCTAAGTTCCTATCATATGATTTTAAAATTATTAATCATATAGCTAATTTCATGGGACAAATCTCATTAGAATCATATTTGTTTAATGTGACATTGCCGCTGTTCTTTACTTTGTCAACTTGGGAATGCATGGGTGTATGTTTGTCATATGGCAATTATTTACCTTATGTATTAGTCGTAGCTGTAGGGACGATTCTATCCTACATAGTGCACCGGTTTATTATTAAGCTATTTAGATGAACAAAAATAAGTTAGATATGTTAAGAGTCTTATTATGTTCTCCTTACCTTAATGAAGAGGGAATTCATCGTGGAGGGATAAATATATGGGCAGACAATATTTTACAATACCATAAATCGCTAAATAATCAAAAAGTTTATATAACTCCTGTTTCGTTTGATAGAAGGCATTATATAAGCGTTGATACTAGTAAACTCAAGCGTATATACCTTGGAGTTGCAGAGTTGTCAAAATCTGTAGCTAATGCTGAAAGAGAATTAAAGAGTCAGCAATATGATGTCGTCCATATTTGTACAAGCGCTTCAATGAGCTTGTTTAAGGATTTGAGACTAGTTAGCTTAGCTAAGAAATATGGTGCAAAGTCTATAGTTCACTTGCATTTTGGAAGGACTCCAGATCTTATTAAAAAAAATAATTGGGAGTGGAAATTACTAAGGCGAGTTATAGAAAAGGCCGACTCTGTAATTACAATGGATATGCAGACCTATAATTCTTTGCGTTCTTGTGATTATGAGAATGTATATTATTGTCCTAATCCATTATCAATGTCAATAATTAACCAGGTTGAAGCTGAAAAAGGAACAATTGAAAGAGATTCAAATAAACTGTTATTTGTTGGACATGTACTACCCACAAAAGGTGTATATGAGTTGGTAAATGCATGTAAGGAAATTGACGATATAGAATTACATATTGTTGGAAAGGCAGAAGGTCATGTCATTGATGATTTGAAACAAATTGCGTCAGATCATAATAGTGGTAACTGGTTGAAAATAAGAGGCGAAATGTCACATGATAATGTGTTGAGAGAATTAATGTCGGCTGGGCTCTTTGTTTTTCCTTCATATACGGAAGGTTTTCCCAATGTGATCTTAGAGGCAATGGCTTGTGGCTGTCCGATTGCATCCTCTAATGTAGGAGCTATACCTGAGATGCTAAATGTCGAAAATGATGCCTGCGGTGTTTGTTATAACGCACAAAGTGATACTGAAGTGGTTAATGCGATAAGGTTACTTTTGAGAGATACTGATCTGCGAGAGAAATATGCATCGATGGCAGAATCACGTGTTTATAGTGAATACACGATTGATCGGGTATATGAAAAGTTGTTCTCAATTTGGACAGAATGATAGTTATGGGAATATTAAGACGTATAAAGCAAAATCGTATTGTTAGAGGACTTTACATGTTAAAAGTAATGTGGTTTGGAGTCTCTCGAAAAAAGTTTGGGTATATTGCAGGTGACGTTACGATTACTCCTCCAACCTTTATTTCAAATCCTGAAAATGTGTATTTGATGGGAAATAATGGCCTAAATTCAGCATGTATCCTCACAACCAATGCTAAATTTGTCATGAAGCCAAATTCGGGAGCTGCTTATGGGCTTAAGGTTTCAACAGGTAATCATGCTAGAATGGTTGGCAAATATTATAGGAATATTACAGAAAATGACAAACCGGAGGGGCTTGATAAAGACGTTGTTGTAGAGTCTGATGTATGGATAGGAATGGACGTTACATTGCTTTCAGGAGTTACAATTGGACGTGGTGTTACTATAGCAGCTGGTGCAGTAGTAAATAAGTCTATGCCTCCTTATTGTATCTGCGGAGGAATACCAGCGAGGGTATTGAAGTTTTATTGGTCAATTGATCAGATCTTAGAACACGAATCTAAGTTATATCCAGAAGAAGAAAGATTTACCAGAGAATATCTAGAAAATATATTTAATCAGTATAAGTAATGAGCGAAGTAAAAAAAAGAATAGAGTTTATAGATTTGGCCAAGGGCGTGTGTATAATACTGGTGGTTTTATCTCATTGCCATGTTAATATTCCTTTTCTCAATTACATAAGAATGCCTTTATATTTTCTTTTATCCGGCTTATTCTTTAAGCAGTATGAAGGCTTCCTTGGATTTACAATAAGGAAAGTAAATAAGATCCTGATACCCTTTTTGTTCTTTTATACGGTAAGCTTCTTATTATATAAGGTTATTAATATATATGCACCAGGCATAAAGATAAATTCGGCAGTTGAGCAGTTTTATTATTGGGATCCTCTGTATTCTAGATTATGTTTTAATAATCCATTGTGGTTTTTGATATCGTTATTTACAGTAAATATAATCTTTTATGTACTTCAGATTTCAAAATGCCGCAATTGGATTATTGGAGCATTTGCAATTATATGCGTAGTAGCATCACCCATACTTAAGCCATTTGAAATGCAGTTGCCTCTATATCTCTATAAGACAATCCATTTCTTTCCTTTCTTTTATTTAGGATATCTATTGAAGAAAAGCAATCTGCTGATTGAATCAACTACTTTTAGTTTGAATAAGGAGATTGCGCTCACGATTGTTTTAACCGTTCTGTTTTTCGCTATAGCAATTATTGAAATCCCGTCAACCTGGGCGAATAATATTAAGTTTTATATTGTTGCAGCAATTGGAGTGCTGGCATTATTGATGATTTTGAAGAGAATCAAATACTTGCCAATTGTCTCATACTTTGGACGTTATAGTATTATTATACTCTGTACCTCGTATCTAGTATATAGTCCACTGCAGGTAGTATTGCATAGACTCATTAACATAAGTGAAGCATCAGGAAATTGGGTCGTCTTTTTTGTTTCTCTTGCTGTTGAATATGTTGTAATTGGGGGCTGTCTAAAATGGCTACCTTATGTTACAGCACAAAAGGATATTATTCCTGTAAAATCAAGGTGATGTATGTTTAGATGCTTTAGCTCATTGTTGATATTCTTATCTTTCGTGTTATCCTGTACCTTACCTGTGCAGCTAGAAAAGCCGAATGATGATAAACTTTCAATAAGTGAGGCGAAGAGATTGCCTTCTCGCATGAATTATGAGCCACTTAAAATATTAATTATTGGTAATAGTTGGAGTGAGAATTCTACAGATGATTTAGGGTTAATATTAGATAATTTAGGATATAAGGTTGACCTCAATCGTACTTATTTAGGTAATGCATCTTTGAGAGATTATTCTAATAACTTGGCTACGCGTGATTCAATACTTACTTATTCTTCATGGCAAGATGATAAATGGATTAAGAGTGAATGTAAGTTATGTTTAGACGATGTCATTGATATGAAAGAATGGGATGTAATAACATTACAACAAAGGAGCAAGAATTCGGTATCTTATACTACATATCAGCCATATTTGAATATACTGCTTAATAAGATCTATAGCTTAGATGTTGTTCCTCTTGTGTACTATCATGTTACTTGGAGCTATCCGCACAAAACAGAATTGAATAAGTTTCCTGTTGAGTCGATGAGTACGGAGTCAATGTATGATGAAATTATAAAAACGTGGTCTAGGATATGTCGCGAGACGAATAATTACAATGTGATTTTAAGTACTCCAGTTATACAACAAAGTAGGAGAATAGAATGTATAAATGCAAGTTTGTTTGATACAGAGGACGGATTACACTTATTTGAAGGAAAGTATGCTGCAGCATGTGCCTGGGCGAGCACCTTTATACAGACTTATTATGATCCATCTGTAAGAGATAAAGAAATATTTGATTGTACATACTATGGCCCATATTCAGAAGAAGTTGCAAAGTCCATACAAATGATATCTTACAATGTGGCCAGTAATATAAATGATTATATGGAGTTTAATAGTTTATGAGAATTCTATTCGTTTCACAATATTTCTACCCTGAACAATTTCAGATTAACGAAATAGCATCGGAGTTGGTCAAAAGAGGTAATGAAGTGACTGTGTTATGCGGTATGCCGAATTACCCTAAAGGGCGGTTTTTTGATGGTTATACAACTCTGGATGATTGTCGTGAGAGAGCAGCGGAGTATGAAGCGAAGACTGGGGTTAAGGTTGTTCATGTCGAGCAGAAGCCAAGAGGAGGAAATCCATTAAGTTTGTTGAGGAACTATTATAGTTTTGTGAAAGCTAGTAAGAAGGCTGTTATAGATCTTTCACCAAATTTTGATGTTGTGCTTGGATATCAACTATCTCCTGTGACAAGTATGTTTGCTGCAGCTGAATATAAGAAACTTCATAATGTGCCTTTGATGTATTATGTGTTGGATATATGGCCTGTTTCTGCTGCTTCAATGTTGAAGAGTAAGTGGAATCCTGTATATCCGTTGGTCGGCAGGTGGAGTAAGAAGATATATCAGAAAGCTGACAGAATTCTTGTGACTTCCCGCCCTTTCATTGACTATCTCCATGATGAAAATCGTGTGCCGGTAGATAAAATGGGGTATTTACCTCAACATGCAGGTGATGGAATGATAGATATGGATCTTAAGGGCGAGGACAATGGTATTACTGACTTTATGTTTGCTGGAAACTTGGGTAATGGCCAACGTCTTGATGTCATTGTTAATGCTGCTGCAGAGTTGGGTCCTAGATGTGATTATAAGGTTCACATGGTTGGTGATGGTTCTATGAGAGCAAAGTTGGAGCAGATGGTTGCGGAGAAAGGTCTTGAAAAGAACTTTATTTTCTATGGCAATCAGAAGCGTGACGATATGCCTCAATTTTATAGAAAGGCTGATGTTCTTCTAATCACGTTACGTGGCAATAATGAGGTGGGAAACACGATGCCAGGAAAGCTTCAGATGTATATGACTACAGGAAAGCCAATCCTTGGAGCAATTAACGGAGCTGCTCAAGAGGTTATTCATGAAGCTAATTGCGGTA
>JAEIGA010008447.1_pt1 | contig 15610 bp, 13 predicted proteins | sample 9270691 | NCBI WGS metagenome assembly JAEIGA01 (sample SAMN17057246, study PRJNA624740) | gut metagenome | biome: biome; isolation source: fecal sample | host: Bos grunniens | place: China: Xizang | collected 2019
ACGAAGTCTACAACCTCCTCAGGGCGTGTGTATGTGTGGTGCTCAGCTACTACGTCATCTTCAACGCCTGCCAATACACCGAGCTCACCCTCAACGGTTACGTCAAACTGGTGTGCATACTCTACAACCTTCTTTGTGAGAGCAACGTTCTCCTCATAGGGGAGGTGTGAACCATCGATCATCACTGAAGAGAAGCCCATGTCGATGCAAGACTTACATGTCTCGAAGCTGTCACCGTGGTCAAGGTGAAGTACGATTTCGGGCTTTTCGCAACCGAGCTCCTTAGCATACTCTACAGCACCTTCAGCCATGTAGCGAAGAAGGGTCTGGTTGGCGTATGCACGAGCGCCCTTAGATACCTGAAGGATAACCGGAGACTTAGTCTCAACAGCAGCCTGAACGATAGCCTGGAGCTGCTCCATGTTGTTAAAGTTGAAAGCAGGGATAGCATAGCCGCCCTTGATTGCTCTTGCAAACATATCACGAGTGTTTACAAGGCCTAATTCTTTGTAGCTAATCATTTTTGTTAAAATTATAACGTTATACAAAATAGTTTTCCGACTGCAAATATATAATTTATTTTCTTAACAAACGATTTTATTGCCATATTCTTTTACTTTTTACATCCTAATATGTAATATAGGAATTAGAAAGCTTCGTTGCGAGGAAAATAGGTTGCCAAGTCTAAATAACAATCAAGAACCCATATTTTACATGATATAAGACAAAAAAAGGGTGTAAATTTGCAAAATCCATGAATAAGTCGTTATTTCGCGATAGAATGAAACATCTCATACACATACTACACCTCATCACCTTGACACTATTATGTGCGTGCACTGGTCCCTTAATAGAAGAAGAGGGGCTAGAAGACAACACGCAACATCCGAGCGACACGGTAGCCATCATTCATAAGGGGACCTACACCTCACCCTACTCTATCGGCGAGGCACAAGCCTTAGGGCACGGCAAAGAGGTTTGGATCGAAGGATACATTGTAGGATCGGTTAAAGGTTCCATAAAAAAGGGATGCAATTACACAAACGAAGCCAGCACGGCTGCAAACATCATATTAGCCGACACTCTACTTATAGGCAATACCAACGACTACCTATTATGCCTACCCATAGAACTACCGACCAATTCAATAGAGCGTGAAGAACTCAACCTATACGACAATCCCGAACTCTATCATTGTAAAATACGCATTCAAGGCGATCTAAGTCTATACTACTCAGTAGTGGGTATGAGAAAGGTTAGCGACTATTCTCTTAACGAAGAAGAAGATGAAGATGAAGAAGAAGATGATGATGACAACGAAGAAGAAGACAATTTGAGAGATTCTATCCCTACCAATTCAATGGAGCAGCCACTAAGCATTGCTGAGGGCATACGTTTGCAGAGCGAGGACGAATACAATCAAGTTTGGATAAGAGGTTACATCATCGGATATGCCACTGGAAACAAGAGCATCAACTACATGGATAACACAATCACACTACCCAGCAGCAAAGCGGAGACCAATATTGTACTGGCCGATAATCCTGAAGAGCGAGATTGCAACAGGGTCATCGTGGTTGAATTACCCAAGGGACACATCAGAAGCGACGTTAACCTATACGACAACCCCAGCAACCTACACCGCCGACTCACCGTCATAGGACGTATGACACCCTACTATGACCTTGCAGGATGCAGAGAGACCCTAGGCACAGAAAACAGAGAGCGCTATTTACTAGAATAACATTAACAAAAAAAACATTTAGTACAATGAAAATACGGAATCTACTACTCGCAGGATGTATGGCATGCGCCACCACATCAGCTAGTTTAGCACAAAGCAAGCTATACCCACACCTATTTGACCTCAAAGAAGTTACACTTTCCGAAGGCATGTTCAAGACAGCACTCGACTTGAACAATGCCACTCTACTCGAGTACGACGTAGACCGCTTGCTCACCCCCTACTTCCGCCAAGCAGGATTCAGCAATTGGGAGACACAGCACCCCAACTTCCCCAATTGGGGCTCGGGCAATTTCCGTCTCGACGGACATGTGGGCGGACACTATCTTTCAGCTCTCGCACTAGCCTATGCCGCCACTGAAGATGAGGCAATGCGCGCCCAAATGAAAGAGCGCATGGAGTACATGATTGATAAGATGACACAGTGCCAATCTGTATTTGACAACAACACCGACGGTCTCTATGGCTATGTGGGCGGATTACCCGACAATAGTGTATGGACCAGCCTCTACCACGGTGACCTCACAAAATTCAACCAAAATCGCGGAAATGTACCCCTCTACACCATCCATAAAGTGTTTGCCGGTTTCCGTGATGCATGGCTCTATGCTGGCAACGAGAAGGCACGCGAATGCTTCCTCAAGATGTGCGACTGGGGCGTCAACCTCATCAGCAATCTCAACGACAGCCAATTGCAGGACGTACTCAACACCGAGCATGGAGGTATAAACGAGATGTTTGCCGATGCCTATCAGATGACAGGTGACGAACGATACCTCACTGCAGCACACCGCTATGCACACCGCACGATGATTGAGAACATGCAAACGGTAAACACCGAGTTCCTTAGCAACAAACATGCCAACACACAGGTACCCAAATACATCGGTTTCCTCCGCTTGGCACAGCAGAAATACAACACAAAATTCCATTTTAGCAATACGCAACTAAGCAGGTCGGCCCGCAACTTCTGGACCGATGTCGTAGAGAACCGCACCGTAGCACTTGGCGGCAACAGTGTAAACGAGCACTTTGTACAACACAGCAATAGCCATCACCACATCACCATGACTGATGGTCCCGAGAGTTGCAACACAAACAACATGCTCAAACTCACAGAAGATTTATTCGCTGATGAGGCCAGTGGCAAATATGGCGACTTTTACGAGATGGCCATGTTCAACCACATCCTCTCCACCCAACACCCAGAGACGGGCGGCTACGTATATTTCACCTCATTACGCCCCCAGCACTACCGCATGTATTCACAAGTCAACCAAGGCATGTGGTGCTGTGTAGGCACTGGCATGGAAAACCACAGCAAATATGGGGAGTTCATCTATAGCCGCAACGCTGAGACCAACACCCTTTACGTAAACCTCTTCGTTGCATCACAGCTCAAGAACGACACCTATGCCCTCACCCAGCAGACCCGTTTCCCCTATGAGCAAGGCACTACACTCACCATCGAAAAGGCAGGCACCTATACCATTGCCATACGTAAGCCTTCATGGTGCAGCAACCTTGGGCTATCCATCAATGGCACCACCAAAGAGGTGGAAGAGACCAATGGCTATATACACCTCAAAGGAAGTTGGAAAGTGGGTGATGTAATCAACGTATCACTGCCCATGCAACTCAACTATCTTCCTTGCCCTGGCTACGATGCCTACATAGCACTACGCTATGGTCCCATCCTCCTAGGCGCTATTACAAGCACAGAGAACCTCACAGGACAGCATGCTGGCGAAGGCCGCATGGATCACGCACCCGGCCAGGGCACACAGTTGAGCCTCACCTCAGCTCCCATGCTCATTGGCAACCGCGCCCATGTACTCGATTCCATATATATGATAGATTCCGAAAAGCTGCACTTCAAGATACGTCCCGGGCTCTACAATAGCGAGCGCTGGACCGACCTCATCCTACAGCCCTTCTACACCATACACGAAGCACGCTACATGACCTACTGGCAGCAACTCACCGCTAAAGAGTGGGAAGAGATACGCCAACAGGTAATGGCCGAAGAAGAGGCTTTGATGCAACTCAACAACCGTACACTTGATTTCGTCGCCACAGGCGAGCAACAAAGCGATGCTGGCCATGCCCTACAAGGCACCTTTGGAAAGGGTTCTTACGACGGAGAATTTTATATTGATGCACAGAGTGGCCAATGGTTCAGCTATCAACTCGCCACCCAGGGCATCAAAGAAAACGTATCACTCATGTGCCGCTTCCACTCAGCCGATGCAGGACGTATAATCACCATCAGCGTCAATGACAAGCACCTCACCACGATGACATTGGAGCAAAAAAACTTCAGCGGACATTACAACTGGGAGCATCCCATCAGCGAAGAGCAGCTCATGATCGACGGTACCCTACCCGACAGCATCACTGTGCGCTTCCATGCCTCAGGCAACACACCAGCACCAGGACTCTACTACCTACGCTTACTCAAGGACTACGAGCCCAAGCCCCTCTATACATTCATCTGCACCCAATGGGTATCGGGCGATGATGGACGTGTCAACAAGGTCACCTATGATACCGAAGCAAACACGATTACCGTTTACGGCAAGCAGGGCAACAACAATATCGCTCTGCAATACGCCACCTACTACGACGATCACAGCTACATCACCCATGAGCACCGTTACTTCACGGTATGTGGCAGCCCCTTACGACGCAGCAACAGCTCTGCCTATCTTTGGTGGTTAGGCGGAGCCAACCATGGCACACAAGTACCCCCCACCTACACAGCAATCACTGCCGATGGACAATCGCTCTTTGTATGGGACATTACACAAAGTGGTCTTAATGACTACATGAAAGATGAGACCATCAGCTTCTCTGCCAACGGAAAAGCAATGAACACCGTATTCGGACTAACCACCACAAAAGCCGATGGTACTGCAACGATTAGCGACATCAGCTTCTACACACGCAACAATCTCGTCAGTATTTACCCCGAGATGCAAAAGTTTCTGGGAGTGCCTGACGATATCAGCACCCCTCTGCATGCATCACACACAGGGGCAATATACTCACTCAATGGAGCAAAGATCGCAAGTCACACCGATATCACCGATCTCGACGAATCGTATAGAGGAATCTATATCATCGGTAACAAGAAGTGGATTAAATAACTTCCTGTATATTGACAAGCGCATCAGGCATTTACAGATGCGCTCCACCAAACTCATCTCCACTAAAGTCTATACCCATAGGCGACTGGAAGACACGAAGGCCAAAGGTAGGCAACACAGCAAACACGTGTTCAAAGACCTCAGCCTGCAGGTACTCATAAGGCACCCAATCAGTACCATCAGAGAAGAAATACAACTCTAACGGCAAGCCTTGGGCTGTAGGCTGCAACTGGCGCACCATAATCATCATATTTTGATTCACCCGATGATGGTGACGGAGATAGCTTTCCAAGTAATTACGGAAAACATGTAGGTTCACCACGAACTTATCTTCACGTTCTACTCCATCCAGCCAGCCCTTACTTTCAAATTCGGCCATCTGTTCCTCTGTGCAGAAAGAGATGGAACGCATATCAATATAAACAGAGCGTTTCACACGGCGGCCACCACTCTCACGCATACCACGCCAGTTTTGGAACGAGTCACTCACAAGCGCATATGGAGGAATTGTAGTAATCGTCTTGTCCCAGTTCTGCACCTTGACCGTCGTAAGTGTCACCTCCAGCACATCACCATCAGCACCATATTTGGGCATAGAAATCCAATCGCCAGGGCGCAGCATATCGTTAGCCGAGAGCTGCACACCTGCCACCAAACCCATAATCGTATCCTTGAACACAAGCATAAGCACTGCCGCTGAGGCACCAAGGGCAGCTAGCACATTACGTGGATTCTTATCGACAAGGATACTGACAATGATAATCAGCGCTACACAAATAACCACAATTTTGAGCATCTGATAGATACCCTTGAGCGGATGATTACGGAAACGATCCTGCCTATTTGACAATTCATATAAGGTAGATAAGAACGAACACATCAACTTAGCCACCATAGTCACAAGATAAATGGTATTTACCTTTAACAAGAACTCCAACAACGGATGTCCTTCGGCAAAAGCCACAGGCATAAACACGGCAACAAGAATGGGCGGAAACAACCTCGACACATCACGCAGCAATGTATCATTAAAGAGCATATCATCCCACGTCGATTGAGTGCGGCGTGTAATCTTCCTCACCAAAGGAACAAAGAGACGACGGTAAAGCACATCAACAAGACATACCACAAGGGCTATGCTTATCACTGCCACCACCCAATATATCCACGAATGGGCTGTAATATTCATGCCCCAACGCTGTAACCAATGAACTACAAACTCATTCATAACCGTTATCGTTACATTTATTAATATGGGGCAAAGGTAGTAAAAAAAACGTACTTTACACTCTGCTCGACACGAAATCGCGCTACCACTTCCTGCATTTCCCCCAACAAACTAGCCATACAACAAAATACCTTAAACTAGGGATTGCAAATACAAAAGAAAAGTTGTTTCTTTGCAAATTAATAGGAAACGACATATACAAATAGCTTATAGGCAATGAACACCTTTAACCACTACCGGGAAAACGACCGCATGAGCAGCCTCATCAACGACAACAAAGCTATCCTGATGGTCATGAGCCGATTTGGCATATCACTGGGATTTGGCGATAAGACCGTAGCCGAAGTATGCGAAACGCAAAAGGTGCACTGCCCCACCTTCCTCACTGTGGCCAACTTTGTGAGCGAGAAAGAGCATAAGCCTGGAGCCTTCCCTACCAGCAGCTACTCACTGCCAGCTCTACTCATTTATCTCAAGCGAGCCCATACCTACTTCCTTGACTTCTACCTTCCCTCTATACGACGCAAACTGATCGACACCATCGACTATTCTGGAACTGACGAAGTGGCAACACTCATCCTAAAGTTCTTCGACGAGTACACACGCGAGATACGTCGCCACATGGAGTTTGAAAATCGTTCCGTATTCACTTACGTAGAGCAACTGTTACAAGGTATCCGCCCTTCCAATTACGACATCGCTACCTTTGCAAGCAAACACGGACAGGTCAACACCAAGCTCATCGAGCTCAAAAACATCATCATCAAGTATTACCCGGGCAAGGACAACAACAACCTACTCAATGCCGTACTCTACGACATCTACAATTGCGAGGAAGACCTTGCTTCGCACTGTGCCGTAGAAGACTATCTGTTAGTACCTGCCGTATCAGAGTTGGAACATCGCCTACAAGTAGGAGAGCATATTGCCCCCAACACAGACGAGCACAACAATAGCCCCGAACCAGATACATTGAGCCAGCGCGAGAAGGAGATTATTGCCTGCGTAGTAAAAGGCATGACCAACAAAGAGACGGCTCACACACTATGCTTGTCAATACATACCGTCATCACCCACCGCCGCAACATTGCCCGCAAGCTACAGATACACTCTCCTGCCGGACTCACCATCTACGCCATCGTCAACAAATTGGTTGAGATTTCCGATATCAAGGTATAACCTCTCCTAGAAATTCTAATAGACATCCGCCTCGCGATTCACATCGGGAGGCGGATTTTTGTGTATCCTATTAAATCAAAAACTTAACATTTTGTGGTCAAGTGTTTTACTTTTATCGACACAAAGTTACTATAATTACCCTCGTCATACAATACCAAGAAATAGTGAAAATCACACAGCATCAATCACGAAAAATAGGTATATCCACCCAAACTACCAATGTTTGAATAGGAGGAAATCATCTCGTTATTCCACAACATTCTAAGCCACACAAGACAAGTTTTTATCACCAGCAATCCTACCAAAATTCACTTTTTGGGAAACTTCCCATCCTTTTTTCATATAAAAGTTACCATTTCTGACTATTTCATCAAAGAAATTCACATTTTTTCTTGTTTAAATTATTTAGACCTATTACCTTTGTAACTGAAAGAGTTTGCTGTTTTGCACAAGTTGAGTGAAATTTATTCTCTCATTCACATCCAAAGCGCAACACAGCAAGGGTTAAGGTAACAGAAGAAATGGCAGGATTAAACATAGGAGCACAACCATTCGTTAAATGGCCAGGATCAAAAAGTCAGCATATACACATACTGACGCAAGCCCTCCCCGTCGACTTTGCCGACATCCCTGACGTCACCTACATAGAACCCTTTGTAGGTGGTGGCTCCCTACTCTTCCACATGCTCCAGACCTACCCCAACATCAAGCGCGCTATCATCAACGACAGCAACCTCGACCTCATGCGTACCTACAATACGGTAAGAGACCGCGCAAAGGAGTTGGTAGTCGAGCTCAAGAAGATACAAAAAGAATTCATCCCCCTCTATGAAGAAGAGCGTCACGAATATTTCAATGATATACGTGAAGAGTTCAACACACGTCGCTCTGGAGGTATCCGCCATGCAGCCATTTTCATCTTTTTAAATAAGACTTCGAATGCCAATTACCGCACCAATGGAAATGGAGCCTTCAATGGAGCATACAACCACTTGCAAAACCCCATCATCTGCGACGAGCGCACCATCTATGCCGACAGCAAGTTGCTTCAGCGTGTTACCATCTGCTGTGGCGACTACGAGAAGACCTACAATGAGGCAAGTGGCAACACCTTTTTCTTCCTCGATCCACCCTACCGTCCTACGGGCAAGAGACATGGTAGCAACGAGTTCAACGACAAGGAGCAGATACGCCTCAAGAAGTTCTGCGACCTTCTTTCATTCCGTCACTTCCAATGGATGCTCACCAACAGCGACGGCAAAAGCCAAAATCCTGACGACACATTCATGGAGCAGCTCTACAGCAACTACAATATAGAGCGTATCTGGTCAAAGAATGCTATAGTTGCCAAGCCCGAGAAGCGCGACAAGTTGTCAGAACTGCTTGTGCGCAATTTCCAACGCGAGATACTATCGCTACGCGATGTTCATTACCGCCAACTCTCGTTTGCATTCTGACAATTACCAAGCAGGATTTCATCTCCCATACGAGGCAATATTACACTAATAATCAAAATAAATACAAAAAAAGCTTTGCCATTCGAAGGAAATATTGTACCTTTGCCGTCCGAAACCATTACACATTATTGTTACCAGCAATAAATCAGAGTAATAACTAATAAAAACGAAATAAAGCAATGAAAAAAGGTATTCATCCTGAGAACTATCGTCCCGTAGTATTCAAAGATATGTCTAACGGCGACTGCTTCCTTTCACGTTCAACATGTGCTACTAAGGAAACCATCGAATTTGAGGGCGAGACTTATCCCGTAGTTAAGCTTGAAATCTCTAACACTTCTCACCCCTTCTACACTGGTAAGTCTAAGTTGGTTGACACCGCTGGTCGCGTAGATAAGTTCATGAGCCGCTACGCTCGCGCACAGAAGAAGTAAGGATAACACCTACACAAGATAAGGAAAGTGTACTCACGACGAGTACACTTTTTTTTATTTGGTTATTATATATTATAAAGAATAAGAGGAGCATCTTGATGCCCCTCTTATCTTCACAAACCAAATACTAATCTATTAAAAATTTTCCTTCTGCACTTCGAAGTATGATTGTGGGTGCAAGCAAGCAGGACAAGCCTTGGGAGCCTCTTCAGCCTCCACAATGAAGCCACAGTTGCGGCATTGCCAGAACACCTTGCCATCCTTCTTGAATACGGTACCCTCCTCTACATTCTTCAACAACTCAAGGTAACGCTCTTCGTGTGCCTTCTCAGCGATTGCAATATTACGATACATAGCAGCGATAGCGGGGAAACCCTCTTCGGCAGCGATATCGGCAAACTTAGGATAGTCGTCAACCCACTCCTCATGCTCACCGGCTGCAGCCGCGCGCAAATTCTCCATTGTAGTACCGATAACACCAGCGGGGAACTTAGCAGTGATTTCCACCATACCACCCTCAAGATATTTAAACATACGCTTAGCGTGCTCCTTCTCCTGCTCTGCTGTCTCAGTAAAGATAGCAGCAATCTGCTCATAGCCCTCTTTCTTTGCTTGACTGGCAAAATAGGTATAGCGCATACGTGCTTGTGACTCGCCAGCAAATGACATCATCAAATTCTTCTCGGTCTGTGTTCCTTTAATACTCTTTGACATAATTTTCTTGATTTAACAGGTTTATATTTTTCTTGTTGTTTCTTATTTACGCTGCAAAGATAAGACGACTTTTTCTATCGTGCAAATAGATTTAGTGTATCATTCAATAAACAAAAGCTATCAATCCTCACCGTATAAATTCCATGGCAAGTAAAAAAAGGTCTCGGAAATCTCCGAGACCGCACTTTTATTAACAACTCATTATTTTTTACAACTACACTATAGTCTTCATAGCCTCTTCATAGTTCGGTTCTGTTGTTATCTCCCGTACCAGCTCACCATAGCATACCTTACCATCGGGATCAATCACCACCACGGCACGAGCCAAGAGTCCCGCCAATGGTCCATCGGCCATAAGCACTCCATAGTCATGTCCGAAGGTACAGTCGCGACGGAAATCAGACAGTGCCATCACCTTCTCAATCCCCTCAATGCCACAGAATCGCCCTTGTGCAAACGGCAGATCGTGCGACACACACAGCACCACCGTATTAGGGAGTGAAACGGCCAATTGATTAAATTTACGCACCGATGTAGCACATACCCCAGTATCAATACTAGGAAAAATATTCATCACTACATATTTACCTTTACACTCATCCAGCGTGAAGGCAGACAAGTCACTTTTTACCAATTGCACCATGGGAGCCACTTGACCCACCGACACAAATTCACCATCAAGATGCACTGTACTTCCTTTAAACTTTGTTGTTGCCATATTATACTTTATTTAATTACTTTTCGATTAAAACGGATATCTCATATGCTTTGTTTTCACGATGCAAAGATACGCACAAGTACCACACCATACAAATAGGGCATAGCTATCGAGCCATACGCAATAACTATCAAGCAACACATTCTTTTCCTAAATATCGCAAGCCCCCCGTTTCTCTTCTTTGCAAAAAAAACGTTAAAGTTAATCCCCATAATCTTCGACGAATCATTTTTTTGCACTATTTTTGTAAAAACCTTTAAAAGACGAATATGAACATCCAGCAACTAGAGTATATCGTGGCATTAGACAAGCACCGCCACTTTCAGAGAGCCGCCGAGTCATGTGGAGTGAGTCAGCCCACCCTTAGTGCACTGATTCAGAAATTAGAAGAAGAGCTCGACCTCACCCTCTTCGACCGCAAGACCCATCCCATCAACACTACAGACAGCGGCCGTGCCGTCATAGACCAAGCCCGCGTAGTGCTCTACCATATAGCCCAGCTCAAGGAGATGACACGTTCCGAGAAAGAGCTGGATCGTGGCACAGTACGCATCGGTGTCATCCCCACTGTAGCCCCCTACATATTGCCCCGACTATTCAAGCAGATGCAGCAAATGTCTCCACAGATTGAGTTGCGCGCTTTCGAACTGCGCACAGCCATCATCATAGAGCAGCTGCGCAAGGCAGAACTTGACATGGCCATCCTAGCCACCCCACTCGATCAGCCCGACTTTCTCGAGATACCTCTCTATTACGAGAAGTTTGCCGCCTATGTATCACCGAGCGAGGAACTATATAACAAGGAGGAGATTGCCGCTCACGAAATGCCCACAGAGCACCTATGGGTATTAAAGGAAGGTCACTGTATGAGAAACCAGGTGTTCAACTTCTGCCAGACCCAATCGGCCTACTCCACTACCTATGAAGCAGGCAGCATCGACACGCTCATCAAGATTGTAGACGAAAATGGAGGTTATACAGTGATTCCCGAATTGCATCTGCCGCTACTACATGACAAGCAGCAATGCCATGTGCGTCAGTTGGCATCTCCCACCCCTGTACGTGAAATTTCGCTTGTCATCCGTCAAGACTACGTACGAGAACGTCTCATCAACTCCGTAGCCGATGCCGTAAAGGCCATCATCCCCGACGAGATGCTCGATGCACGACTCAAGAAGTTTGCAATCAAGCTATAAGCCTTTACATCAGGAGTCACTAAAAAAGCTCATATTCCGCCACATTTTTTATAGGAAAACAAAAACAATCGCTATCTTTGCAAATTGATACACACAAAATAAGTTTCAGGAATGGCAGATAAGAAGACTAGCAAGAAAGAGGACATAAAGAAGGAAAAGAAAGAGATCAAGTGGATACAGACATTGCGCAATACCATCAAAAACGAGACCACCCAGTTCGTAGTGGGCTTGCTATGCGTCATGGTAGCACTCTACATGATTTTAGCTTTCAGTTCATTTATACTCAATGGCGGTGCCGACCAAAGTGCATTGGAGCAGCCCACCGCTACCGAACAGCTCGAAGGTATAACCGACAATGTAAAAAACAGCACAGGCAAGAGCGGTGCCCACATTGCACAGCTGCTCATCAACAACAGCTTCGGCGTCTCAGCCTACAGCATTGCGGTATTCTTGCTGCTATTGGGTCTCAACTTGATGCGCACATATAAGTTCAACCTCAAGCACTGGGGTATCTGCTGCGCTACCATCCTCGTATGGGGTTCACTGCTTCTCAGCATCACGGTAGACCGTTGGTTCACAGGCTCTGGCATCTATTGGGGAGGCTACCATGGCCACAATGTCACAGAGTGGCTCGACGGTCAGTTTGGCATGCCCGGCATCATCATACTGCTTCTGGTGGTCGCTATACTCTTTGCCATCTACCTTACTAGCAACACGATAGAGTTTATCAGAAAGTTGCTACACCCCAAATCACTGCTTCCCGGACAAGACGAGATAGAGACTCCCCCTGCCCCCTCTCAAGCAGAGGAACCTCAACCCACAGACATCGACTTTACTATAGCCGAGCAACCTGCGACCGAGATTGAGTGGAGTGCCGATACTCCCCTCGAAGAGCCTGTTACCATCACTGAGAATGAGATGGAAATGGAAATCGTAAGTCCTGCCGAGGAGGAATCAGATGAAGAGATAGAGCCCATAAAGGTCATCGACACACCCGCCACCTCCGAAACTGAGTTCACCATCGAAATCAACGAAGAGGAAGAGGCCGAAAAGATCATCGAGCCCTATAACCCCCGACTGGACCTCTCACGTTACAAGTTCCCCGTCATTGACCTGCTCAACAAAGCAGGCGACGACACCCTCTCGGTAGACCGTGATGAGCAAAACGCGAAGAAGGACAGTATCATACAGGCACTGCGCAACTTTGGCATCGAGATTAGTTCGATCAAGGCAACCGTAGGTCCCACCATCACCCTCTACGAGATAACCCCCGCTCCTGGTGTACGCATCTCGAAGATCAAGAACCTCGAAGACGACATTGCCCTTACGCTTGCCGCCTTCAGCACCCGCATCATTGCCCCCATGCCGGGTAAGGGAACTATCGGTATTGAGATTCCCAATGCCAATCCACAGATTGTATCGATGCACTCAGTCATCGGTAGCCGCAAGTTCCAGGAGTGCACCTATGAACTGCCCGTGGCTATCGGTAAGACCATCACCAACGAGATCTTCATGTTCGACCTTGCCAAGATGCCTCACCTCCTTGTAGCCGGTGCCACCGGTATGGGTAAGTCAGTAGGCCTCAACGCTATCATCACCTCACTATTATATAAGAAGCACCCCGCCGAGCTCAAGCTCGTGATGGTAGACCCCAAGAAGGTAGAGCTCAGCATCTACTCCACCATTGAGAAGCACTTCCTAGCCAAGCTCCCCGATGGCGAAGATGCCATCATCACCGATGTCACCAAAGTGGTGCAGACCCTCAAGTCGCTCTGCGTGGAGATGGACACTCGCTACGACCTGCTCAAGGCTGCCGGTGTGCGCAACCTGCGTGAATATAACGAGAAGTTCATCAACCGCACCCTCAACCCCGAGAAGGGACACAAGTATATGCCTTACATCGTGGTCATCATCGACGAGTTTGGCGACCTCATCATGACTGCCGGTAAGGAGGTTGAGCTCCCCATTGCCCGTATCGCCCAGCTGGCTCGTGCCGTGGGTATACACATGATTATCGCTACCCAGCGCCCCACCACGAACATCATCACCGGTACCATCAAGGCCAACTTCCCTGCCCGTATTGCCTTCCGCGTATCGGCCATGATAGACTCGCGTACTATCCTCGACCGTCCTGGAGCCAACCAGCTCATCGGCCGAGGCGACATGCTGTTCCTCCAGGGAAGCGACCCCGTACGTGTACAGTGTGCCTTTGTCGACACCCCCGAGGTAGAGCGTATTGGCGACTACATAGGTCAGCAACAAGGCTACCCCACCGCCTTCTATCTGCCCGAGTACGTAGATGAGAATGCCAGCGATGGCAGCAACCTCGACGATGTAGACCTCAAGCGTCTCGACCCCATGTTTGAAGACGCCGCACGCCTCGTCGTCATCCACCAGTCGGGCTCTACTTCGCTCATCCAGCGCAAGTTCTCCATCGGTTACAACCGTGCAGGCCGTATCATGGATCAGCTTGAGAAAGCCGGTATTGTAGGACCCGTCGATGGCAGCAAGCCCCGTCAGGTACTCTGTGCCGATGAGATGGACCTTGAATTTAAGCTCAAAGCATTGACAGAGGGATAAAGAGCCCCCTCTAACTCCCCCTCTAGGGGCGAACTTGTACATAGAAATCATGTTAATATTAGTAGATAAATAGTATGTCAATTATTAAAAATACTTCGAAGAGATTTGTTTCCCCCTCCCTAGAGGGTCGACGCGAGATGAGCGTCGGTTGCGACAACGGGAGCTTTAGCTCCCCCAAGGAATACTGTATAGCAGCCCATAGAGGGTGGGTCTCCATTCTTATCCTCTTGTGCCTCACTCTCCCAGCTTCTGCTCAAGGCACAGCCGAGGTATGGCTCAACAAAGCCGTGTCGCAATTTCAGAACAAGGGTGTAGAGGTATCTTTCCGTCTCAACGAAGAGTTTTTTCCCCTCACCGGTAAACTGCTCATGGAGGGCAACAGCTATCATTTCGATACTGAAGAGATGAAGATATGGTTTGACGGTACCACCCAGTGGACCATGCAATATGCCGATGATTACAGCGATCTCTACATCAACACCCCCACCATTGAGGAGCAGCAGAGCATCAACCCCTACTTGTTGCTCAAGCACTACAAAGAGCATTTTACCGCTCAGGATGGCAGCGAGAAGACTATCGCTGGAAAGCCCGTGCACGAGGTCATCCTCACCGCCAAGGACAACCAGCAAGCACTCACCGGCCTGCGTGTCTACATCAAGAGTGACGGGCATATAGCAGCCCTCACCCTCATCTTCCCCGACGAACGCGAATACAAGATTGAGGTACGCAGCATGCGCAACGGACTCACCTTCCCCAAGCAGACCTTCACCTATTCAGAGAAGGCCTTTCCTGCCGACGAGGTCATCGACATGCGCTAAATAGTCCAAAGCTAACAAGACCTACAACCATGAAAGAGATAATAGATTTCCTGAAAGACCTACAGTGCAACAACAACCGGGAATGGTTCATGGCCAACAAGTCAAGGTATGCAGCAGCCACAGACCGTTTCAATACGATTGTCGACGAGCTGATACAGGAGATAGCACGCTATGACAGTACCGTGACGGGCCTCACAGCCAAAGACTGTACATATAGGATATATCGCGACGTGCGCTTCAGTGCTGATAAGAGTCCGTACAAGACACACATGGGCGCTTTCATCTGCCGGGGTGGCAAGAAGTCGGGCTACTCGGGTTATTACTTCCACATCGGTTCGGGCGGTGAGGGTTATCCCCATGCCCATATGCTGGCGGCAGGCGACTACTGCTTCG
>JAEIGA010008448.1_pt1 | contig 15610 bp, 13 predicted proteins | sample 9270691 | NCBI WGS metagenome assembly JAEIGA01 (sample SAMN17057246, study PRJNA624740) | gut metagenome | biome: biome; isolation source: fecal sample | host: Bos grunniens | place: China: Xizang | collected 2019
GGATTTACTCCGTGTGATGCGTGAAAAAGGGAATGTATGCAAGTACCTTGATATAGCTTTGCAGCATATCTCTGACAATATGCTCACACGTATGCGTAGAAATATTTCTAAGGCCGACACGCTTGCTTTGATTAAAAAAATGAGAGATGAAGTGTCTGGTATCTGTCTACGTACTACACTCATGGTGGGATTCCCTGGTGAGACGGAAGATGATTTTAGACAACTTTGTGACTTTGTCAAGGAAGTGAGATTTGAACGTATGGGTGCCTTCGCTTACAGTGATGAAGAAGGTACATATGCTGCGATCAACTACGAAGATAATGTGCCTGAAGAAGTGAAGCAACAACGTTTGGATGAGTTGATGGCAATCCAACAAGGTATCGCTACTGAAGTGTCTGATGCATACGTTGGTAGAGTGTTAAAGGTGGTAATAGATAGAAAAGAAAACCAATATTTTATAGGTCGCACAGAGTATGATTCGCCAGAAGTTGACTGTGAGGTGCTGATTGAGGAAGACGGTTTGCAAGTTGGTAAATACTATAATGTACGCGTTGATAGTGCTGACGAGTTTGACTTATATGCATCAATAGCTGAATAATATTGAAAATACGATTTTACCTCAAATTTATCTCAAAATTATAAAGATATGAATAATAAAGATTTTTTAAATCAATTAGCAGGCAAAGCAAACATATCACTGTCTGAGGCAAAACAATTGTCTGAGGCCTTTACTAATATGTTTGCTGATTATGCTGACGATGGTATGGTTTTTTCTATTCAAGGATTTGGTAATTTTGAGGTGAAGAAAAAAATGGAACGAGTTGTGGTAAATCCTTCCACTAAGCAACGTATGATAGTACCTCCCAAGTTGGTGCTAAGTTTCAAACCCAGTACATCTGTAAAGGATAAGTTTAAAAAATAAACGCGAGAGAATAATGGAAAATAAAATACTTGTGCAAGATTTAGCCGAATTTTTATCTCAACGCAATGGTATGACAAAGAAGAAAGCAGAAATCTTTGTTCGTGCTTTCTTTGACGTTATTCTTTCAGGCTTGGAGGCTGATAAGTTTGTTAAGATTAAGGGTTTTGGTACCTTTAAGATGGTTTCTGTTGGTGAACGTGAAAGTGTAAATATTAGTACGGGTGAACGTTTCCAAATTCAAGGCCACTCAAAAATATCCTTTACACCAGATAACAACTTAAAGGATTTGGTCAATAGGCCATTTGCGCATTTTCAGACCGTAGTTCTAAACGAAGAGACAAGTATTGAAGAGTTAGAAAGCGTCAGTGTAGATGATTTGCTTGATTTGCCAGAAACAATAAACGAGGAAGATATGGCAAACGAATTGCGCGAGTTGTCTGAACAGTTAAATGTAGAGGATGATCCTGAATTTGTTCATCTTGTAGTAGATGAAGCAGAAGATACTCTTGGTAAAGAAACATCTTTTAATGAAAATGATGATATAAACAACCCAGAGAGCATAGATCACGATTCAGATGTTGATGGTCGTACTAAACAAGAAGTCAATGCAGACGTAGATGAACAAATAAATTTGGCAGAAGAAAACGAACAGCCTATTGCCATTTGCCCTGATGAGATTGATAAATCTTCAGAAGACCAAAATACAAATGAGCAAAAAAATGAAAATCTGTTAAGTAATGAAGTTGCTTTAAGTGAATATGTAAATGCAGAAGATGCAAATTTGCATGAGAATGAATCAGAACAAACAAAAATGGCAGATCGAGAAATAATAGAACAAAAGGAAACTATAACTTCGCCCTCCAATGACAATACCAGATATGTGCTTTGTGAAAACGCTAAATCGTCATTCAATTGGTGGAAATTTATGGCACTTTCTTTGCTATTTGTCATAATGATGGTAATTAGTTATTTTGTTGGTTATTACAGAATTCTTTGTCCTTGTATGTTTGAACAAGAGGAAAGTGATATAGTCGTACCAACAAAAGTTTCAGAGCCAACCATTATAATAGACGATGACAGTCTGAGTACAGATGAAATGTTAGTCGCTGATGAAGTCGGTCTTGAGGTTGATTCTAATTTAAGTATTCGAAATGAAGTAGAAACAACCCAAGGAAAAGCTGAAAATAAATTAGCCGGAAATAGTGATGTGGAGTATGAACAAGTTGAAGGGGGAAAATATTATATCACTGGTACAAAAAGTCAATATCGAGTGGGCCGCGGGGAAACTATACGAACAATTGCCCAATTAGTTTATGGCAGCAAGGGGTATGCACCATACATCATTGCTCACAATAATTTGAAAAATCCTGATAATATCAATGCAGGGGCAGTGATTAATTTGCCTGAGTTGGAGTTAAGATAAAATGTATTTATAGAACAAAATGCCTCTCGAAAGAGGCATTTTTTATTTTACGTTATTCCAATGCTTATCATATGTATTTTTGAATAACAAAGTGTCTTTATTACTATAAAAGGTCTTTGAAATTACGTAATTTGTGTCGTTTTTTTCTGTAATATTATAACTCAGTTTCCAGTTGTAATCTTTGTTTATACACAAGGAAATACATGAATCAGAGTATTCGGTGATATAGAGGTTTCCTTCGAAGTTTGTTTCAATATTTTGATTGAACATTTTGCATTTTGCATAGTCAAGTATGTCCAATTTTCTGGATTCGGAAAGATGGGGGAATAGATGCGAAGGCATCTCCTTGAATATATTGTCAATTGTTTCAGATGCACCGGTGATGCATGTTGCTATGAATAATAGTCCTATAATTGCTTTCTTTTTCATGTGGCAAAGGTAGAAAAAACTTTAGATATAAAAAAGCAATAGGTTCTTCTTGTTGAATTTGTAATTCTCAATTATAAATTTTTACTGATTGTGAACTTATTGTGCTATTTTTCGTGAAATTGTGGTGTTATATTCAGAATAATATTCTAATTTTGCAAGATATAAGGTTTTAAATACAAAGATATATGAATCAAGATCAAATTCTTAATGAACAAGAAAATGGGTTGAACCTGGAACATTATGGACTTTTGTTTTTGTCCAAATGGTATTGGTTCGTAATTTCTGTAGTTGTTGCTTTGGGATTTGGAGTGTATTATTTGATGCAGTCCACTCCTATGTACACCAGAAATGCTCAATTGCTTATCAAAAGCGAAGAGAGTGGTGCCTCTGCATCAGCGATAAAGGAATTTAGAGATCTCGGTATTGTATCTTCTTCTTCAAATATTAGTAACGAGATTTTGACGATCAGTGCTCCTGTAATGATGGAGACTGTGGTAAAGAATTTGAATTTGGATTTGCAGATGCAGGTGGATAATGGATTCTATGCAAGTCCTTTGTATAATGATGCCCCCGTTTTGGTGCAGTTTTCTTCTGCATTGCCACAGGATTTGGCTTTCTCTTTTAAGATGAAGGTAGAAAGTGCTGGCAGTGTTGTTTTGTATGATTTCCTTTTACCAAAGGCTGATGATGTACTATCAGAAAGTGTAAAGGTTGCACTTGATGGTGTTGAAGTAAAAACTCCTGTTGGAAATCTCAAGGTAGTTAAAACTCCATCTTGGGATGATAAAATTGTTGGCGAAGAAATATTGGTAACAAAATATCCTCTTCAAACAATTGCTCGTTCGTTTTCCTGCCGATTGGGCGTAGCTCTTTCTGATAAAGAAAGCACTGTGCTCAACCTTAGTTTGGTTGATCAATGCCCAGAGAGAGCAGATGATGTCTTGATGGAATTGATAAATGTTTATAATCAGAAATGGATTGATGATAATAACAAAGTTGCTGAAAGTACCAGCCGATTTATTTCTGAACGTCTCGATTCTATTACACGTGAGTTGGGTTATCTTGATGCAAGAATTTCTGATTACAAGAGCCAGAATTTGATGCCTGATGCTTCGGCGTCATTGGCAAAAGATATGCAGCAAAGCAGTCGTAACTATGAACGTTTGATGGAGCTGAGAAATCAGTATGCAATGACCAACTATGTCAAGGGTTATTTGTCAGGCAATAATATTGATGATCAATTGTTGCCTACGAACGTTGGTGTTCCAAGTAGTGGCGTAGAGTCTATGATTGCAGAGTACAACAGACTGGTGCTCGAAAGAATGAACTATGCAGAAAATGCAAGTCTTGAAAACTCAGCTGTAAAGGATATAGACAGAAGATTGGCTTCACAGAAGACTGCTATTTTGCGTAGTGTTGACAATCTCTTGGTACAATTGAATCAACAAATAGCAACGGTTGAAAATTCAGAAAGAGAAATCAAGGGACAAATTGCTGAAAAGCCTTTGAAGGTTAAGAATCTCCTTTCAGATGAACGTCAGCAAGAAGTGAAAGAAGCGCTTTATATCTTCTTGCTTCAAAAGCGTGAAGAAACAGAGTTGTCCCGTACATTCACGGCAAGTAATACAAGTGTGATTCAACCCCCTTATGGTAGCTCTTTCCCATCTTCTCCAAGAAAGAATATGATCCTTTTGGTCTCTTTTGTGATTGGTTTGATGTTGCCCGCAGCGTTAATCTATCTCAAAGAAGTATTGAACAAGACCGTACGTGGACGTGCTGATCTTGAAGGTATGAAGACTCCTTTTGTGGGAGAAATTCCTTTGTTGGACAACAAGAAGCACTGGTGGCAACGTAGCAAGGAAGTTGAACGTAGTGTAGTCGTTAAGGATGGTTGTCGTGACTACATCAACGAATCGTTCAGATTGGTGCGCTCAAAGTTAGACTACTTTATCGCTGATCCTGAGCAAAACAAGGTTGTGATGATGACTTCATTTAATCCCGGCAGTGGTAAAACGTTTATTACAGCAAATATTGCCAGCGCTTTTGCTTTGAAAGGCAAGAAAGTCCTCGTTGTGGATATGGATATCAGACGTTGCTCTTTGAGTAGTATGGTTGATGCGAGAAGTCAAGCTTTGACATCATACCTATCAGGTCAAGTGAATTCTGTTGATGATATCGTTCAGAAAGATGCCTTTGGTGAAAATGTTGATGTAATCCCAGTGGGCATTGTTCCACCAAATCCAACCGAATTGCTCCACTCAGAAACTATGGATAAGTTCTTCGAGGAAGTAAGAGCAAAATATGACTTTATTTTCCTTGATACTCCTCCTATTGAAATTGTCGCTGATGTCGATATTATCAAGAAATATGCAGATGTCACCATGTTTATCGTACGCGAAGGATTGATGGATCGTCGCACTTTAGCCAAGGTTGACGAACTGTATGACGAAGGTACATACAAGAAGTTCGGTATTATATTGAACGGTACAAAGTATGTTTCGGGTAAATATGGCAGATACCGCTATGGATATAGCTATGGTTATGGTAATGGCAGTGTGTATGGTTATCACAAAGAATAGACAATAAATTTGTGATGTCAGAATAGTTTGAGGGGCGCGAGAATATCGTGCCCCTTTATATTATATATGTATGTTGTATATGCGTCTTTTTCACGCTTGGTTATTATATGTGATAAAAAAGTCAAGACTTTGTTAAAATTTCGCGACGTCTCGTTTGAAAAAGGTCTTGGCTTTTTTAAAAAAGGTTAGACCTTTTTTCTGCTAGGTATTTGCCGTACTAAAAAAGTAAGTGGATAGCAAGAATTAACCTTCTTGTTTAGACGTGTTTTGTGGCTGTGGCGATATTTTTTCAAGATTATTTTATAAAAGTGAATAGAAAAAGCAATTTTTTTACAAATATGCTTTGTCGTTTATTAGAAAAAGACTAACTTTGCACTCGCAAAAACGAAAGGTAATGCACTCTTAGCTCAGTTGGTAGAGCAACTGACTCTTAATCAGTGGGTCCAGGGTTCGAATCCCTGAGAGTGTACAAGGTGATTGAAACTTTTCGTTGCATGCACTCTTAGCTCAGTTGGTAGAGCAACTGACTCTTAATCAGTGGGTCCAGGGTTCGAATCCCTGAGAGTGTACATCTTCAACAAAATAGTATGGCGCATCCTGATATCAGGGTGCGCAATTTTTTTGTGGTAAAAATTTTATGCCATTTAGTGATATTTTATGCTTTTTTAAGCTGTTAAGTCTTATTTATGAAGTATCTTTGCAAAGATTATATCTTTGTGCGATTTCGCGTATGGATATGCCAGAAGTTTAACTCTTAATTTAAACAGATAAATAATGTCTCAACGTATTGATATCAGAGAACTCAATGAGTTGATTGAACGTAATTCAGGTTTCATTACAGACCTGGTAGAGGGTTTGAATAGAACAATTGTCGGACAGAAACATTTGGTAAATGCTCTGTTGATTGGTCTGTTGAGTGACGGACACATATTATTAGAAGGTGTGCCTGGTTTGGCAAAAACCTTGGCGGTGAAAACACTTTCGTCGTTGATTGATGCAGATTTCAGTCGCTTACAGTTTACTCCAGATATGCTTCCTGCTGACGTAACAGGTACACAGGTATATAGTGCAAAGCATGAAAATTTTTCTATCAAGCAAGGACCTGTTTTTGCTAACTTTATTCTTGCAGATGAAATTAACCGTGCACCAGCAAAAGTACAAAGTGCTTTGTTGGAGGCTATGCAAGAGCATCAGGTGACAATTGGCGAAAGTACGTTCAAACTACCACAACCTTTCCTGGTTATGGCTACACAAAACCCCATTGAGCAGGAAGGTACATATACATTGCCAGAAGCACAGCTGGACCGCTTCATGCTGAAGGTGATAATTGATTATCCTACGATCGAGGAGGAAAAGAAAATCATCCGTAAGCATATCAATGGCGATTTTGACGACGTAAAACCCGTTATTGATACCCGTAAAATTCTGGAAGCTCGTGAGTTGGTGAAAAATGTATATATCGACGAACGTATAGAACAATATATCGCAGAAATAGTATTTGCGTCTCGTTATCCAGAGCAATATGGATTGAAGGAAATGAAGCATTATATTGCGTATGGTGCTTCGCCTCGTGCGTCTATCAATCTGGCTTTGGCAGCGCGTGCTTGTGCTTTTATCAAGAGAAGAGGATACGTTATCCCCGAGGATATTCGTGAAGTAGCATATGATGTGTTGCGTCATCGCATTGGATTGACCTATGAGGCTGATGCAATGGATGTGAAATCAGAAAATATCATTACCGAAATATTGAATAAAGTCGAAGTGCCCTAATATATTGGTATGACATCCGAGGAACTAATAAAAAAGGTAGGACGTATCGAACTGGCGACGCGAGGAGCTGTAAATAATCTCTTTGCGGGCGAATATCATGCTGCTTTCAAGGGAAGGGGTATGTCATTTGCTGAGGTGCGCGAGTATCAGGAAGGAGATGATGTCAGAGATATAGATTGGAATGTGACGGCACGCTTGAATAAACCCTATATCAAAGTATTTGAAGAAGAACGCGAATTGACCGTCATGTTGATGGTTGATATTTCTGGCAGTTTGGATTTTGGTACAGGTCGTTGCATTCAGCGTGAATTGGTAGCAGAACTGGCTGCTACGTTAGCCTTTTCTGCAACTCGGAATAAGGATAAGGTTGGTCTCGTCCTCTTTTCCGATCATATCGAGAAGTTTATTCCTCCACAGAAGGGTAGAAAGCATGTGTTGAGGTTGATCAGTGAATTGTTGGAATATCAACCAACGAGCCGAAAAACCGATATCGGTGAAAGTATCGTGTTCTTGATGAAAGCGATGAAGCGTAGATGCATATCGTTTTTGATTAGTGACTTCATGGATCCGAAAGATTTCAATGACTCCCTGCTTTTAGCAAGCAAGAAACATGATGTGGTAGCATTGCAAGTAAACGACAAACGTATGGCAGAATTGCCTTCAGTCGGTCTTTTGAAGGTTTGCGATGCAGAAACAGGCCATGAACAATATGTGGATACTTCAAGCAAAAAGGTGAGGGATGAACATGCACGATGGTGGCAGGAGCGCATCAATGAATTGGATCGTATGTTCAATATGTCTAAGGTGGACTATGTACGCGTTTGTGCTGAGGATGACTATGTATCAGCGTTGAAAACATTGTTTTCTAAACGAGTTAGATTTGCTTAATAAATTGATTTAGGTGTGAGCAACTTTTTGAAAACCATAAAACATCTTCTTGTTATCTTGATTTTGATGTTCCCTTTTATGACATCAAAATCACAGGTCGTGGTGACAATGGAGATGGACTCAGTTAATATCTTGATTGGCCAACAGGTGCAATTAAGTACCTCTGTTCTTACCGAAAAAGAACAAGATGTCGAGTTCCCTAACTATCAAATGGGTGATAGTTTGATTAGGGGGGTAGAAGTTGTTGCACAGTCGCCTCAACAAAAGCGTAGTCAGGATGATGGTAAAATTGTATATGAAAAGAAATATACAATTACAGCTTTTGACTCTGCCGTTTATCATATTCCCGCAATGCTGGTGGAGGTGGATGGGATTTCCTATAAAGCGACACAAGGTGTGGAACTCAGAGTTAATACAGTACCTGTAGATACCCTAAATATAGATAAATTTGCAGGTCCTAATGGTGCTGTCACAACAGCATTCGTTTGGGATAATACTAATTTGCAGGTAAGTCTTTTGTCCTGGTTCTTCGTTGTATTATTCTTTGCGTTATCTGTTCCTCTGTTAACCCAAAAAGTATTGACAAAAAAGAAGAGGGTAATAGAGAAAGTTGCTCCGTTTAAGCAAGCAATCAAAGAAGTAGATGAAATTGTGAGAAATGAAGCAGTCTATCAGAATGACAAACTCAGTAAATCTTTTTATATGGATTTGACTGATATGCTTCGTCGTTATTTATATAATAGATATGGTTGCCGAACTGCAGAAATGACGACAGATGAAATATTAGCAGAGATGAATGACAAGATAGATCCTTCAGACTTGTTGATATTAAAATCCGTTCTTGATACTGCGGATTTAGCAAAATTTGCCAAGCATGAAACTTCTTTTTATGAACGTGAATCTCATATTAAAAAGGTTTTTGTGTTCTTGTCAAATACTAAAGATGAATCTTTAGAGAACCCTAAACCTACAATCGAAACCATTGTCTTGAATGATGGTATTCAACGCCGATACAGGATCTTCTTGGCTTTGGGCTTACTTTTAAGCATATTAGGCAGTGTGACGGTTCTGTATTATGTGTTAAGTCAACTCGTTCAGGTATATTCTTATTGACCTGATCAACCGAAAATAATCTCAATAGTTATTTTGATATTTAACTTAGAATATGACATTTGCAAATCCTGCATATTTACTATTATTGCTTCTACTTGTGCCAATGATAATTTGGTACTTCCTATTAAAAAGGAAATATGAACCTTGTATCAAGATGGCTACGACAGAAATGTATCGTCAACCGGTGCGAACTCTGCGTACATCTATGATACATCTTCCTTTTTGTCTACGGTTGTTGACAATTGCATTAGTCATTATTTGTTTGGCGAGACCTCAAACGACTAAATCCTTTAATCGTGGCGAAGTCGAAGGTATAGATATTATTATGACAATGGATATCTCAACAAGTATGGAGGCTAGAGATATCAGACCTTCAAGAATCGAAGCAGCCAAACTTGTAGGTGCTGAGTTTATACAAAATAGTCCTAATGATAATATTGGTTTGGTTTTATTTGGAGGTGAGGCTTTTATGCAATGCCCCCTTACTACTGACCATACAGTATTATTGTCACTTCTAAATAACGTGTCATGCCAATTGGCAGCCTCAGGAATAATTGCTCCTGGTACAGCAATAGGTATGGGGCTTGCAAATTCTGTAAATCATCTTCGGGATAGTAAGGCAAAGAGCAAAGTGATTATCCTTCTGACAGATGGAATTGATAATACAGGTGAAATTTCTCCACAAATGGCAGCAGAACTTGCAAAAGAAAATAATGTTCGTGTTTATACGATCTCTGTAGGTGGAAATGATGCATCTGTTGGACTTAATATGCAAGGGGAAATAGTTTCTGAAGATAAGGATTTAGATGCGACTGATGTTTTGAAAAATATTGCAGAAATCACAGGGGGTAAGTATTACCAAGCTGATAGTCGTGAAAAATTAAAACAAATATATAGTGATATAGACAAGTTGGAAAAGACAAAACTAGAAAAGCAGAATTTTGAAAAGAAGTATGATGTCTTTCAAATATTTGCTTTTATAGCATTGGCTCTACTTGTTTTGGAAATATTAGTAAGATACATTTGGTTTAGGAGAATACCATAACCAAATTGTGTGATTGATTGTAGAAATTGAATAATCTTGATAAGCAGATATGTTTAGATTTGCAGATTCACAAGCATTATATTTATTAGTTCTCGTTCCACTTTTTGCCCTTATGTATTGGGGCGTATGCTTGTGGAAAAAGAAACAAATGATAAAATTGGGTAATCCAGAATTATTGAAACAATTAACGCAAGGATATTCTAAATATAGACCTTTGGTTAAGTTTGTTTTAATTGAGGTGATATTGACTTTAATGATTTTAATGTTGGCTCGTCCTCAAATGGGTACACGTCAGGTAGAGGATGGTGATTTAGGCATAGAAGTTGCGTTGATGGTTGATGTCTCAAATTCTATGTATGCCAATGACGTTAATCCTAGTAGAATGGAACGTACGAAATTATTCCTCTCTACCTTGATAGATAAATTACCTAATGATAAAATTTCGCTGGGTATTTTTGCAGGTGAAGCCTATCCTCAAATGCCTATTACAAAGGATCATATTTCGGCTAAAATTTTCGTTGAAACGTTATCTCCTGGAATGGTGACGAGTCAAGGAACTAATCTGTCGTCAGCAATAGAACTTGCTCAAAGAAGTTTTACGTCAGATAAAGAGGTCGGCAAGGCAATAGTTATTATCACTGATGGTGAAGATCACGAAGAGGGCGCATTGGAAATGGCGAAACAAGCCAAAGATGATGGTCTGAAAATCTACGTTATTGGTGTAGGAACACCAGAGGGTTCCAAAATTCCAATGCCAGAAGGGCGAAATTTATTAGATCAGACAAATCGAGAAGTAATATCTTCGCTAAATGAAGATATATGTGCTAAAGTTTCAGAAAATGGGGGAGGACAATATTTTAGGTTAGACGAAACAAATAATGCACAAGAGCTTTTGTTAAACGAACTGAGTAAACTAACTGCGACAAAGGGTAAAGGAAGTTTTATTGAACCTAATGAGCAGTTTATGTCTATTGCAGTAATAGCCTTGTTATTGCTGTTAGTTGAGTTCTTTTTGTTTGAAACTAAAAGTACCGTATTTGGAAAAATTAAATCTTTGAAGAAATGAGGCTCCTTATATACATATTAGTATTGATTGCATCAAGTATAACTTTTCAAAGTTGCTCTCAAGATAATGACAAGAACAATCATGCACTTTGGCAAGAAATGAATAAAGGTAAGTCAAATTTTGATAGAACGGCTTTAGAAAAATCTGTCAAACATTTTGAGCGTGCAGTGGCGGTGGATTCTTCTGATGCCAAGGCAAATTATAATTTGGCTGATGCCTACCTTGCAATAGATAGTATTTCTCTGGCGCAACAGTACTTTAATAAAAGCTTGGTGTCAACTAAAGACAAATCTCTAAATGCAAAAGCTTATCACAATCTTGGGGTTATAGAGCAAGCATTAGCTAGCGCCTCAAAGGATAAACCTGCTGCTCAGCAGAATTGTTTACGCAAGGCAATTGATAATTACAAATCAAGTTTGCGCCTTAATCCAGAATCAGAGGAAACGAGATATAATTTGGCACTATGTTTGAAACAATTGAAAGAGACCAAACAAGAACAGCAAAACGATTCTTCTCAGCAACAACAAGAGAAAAAAGAACAGAAACAAATTCCTCAACAAAAACAAAATGATCAACTGATGGAATATGCAAAGAGAAAGGAGAAGGAAACAAGAGAAAAAATGAGGGCGACATACGTTAGTCCTTCAAGGGAAAAGAATTGGTAATATTATTATTTGTACTCATCATCTATATATGAATAGATTGTATTATAAATATCGTTATTTGTTGCTGTTGGTTAGTTGCATGGTCTCTATCCAACTTTCTGCACAATTGTCTATAAAGGTTGATGCTCCTCGTCAGGTCTCTCTTGATTCTTATTTTCAAGTGCAATACACTATCAATACTTCAAAATCTTCGCAATTTCAAGCCCCCCCAATAAGTGATTTTAAGATTTTGAATACTCCCTCAAAATCTGTGTATAATAGTGTATCTATAGTTAATGGAAAGAAACAAACTACGAGTACTACTACTTATACGATAGTTTTGCAACCTTTAAAGAAAGGAAAATGTACTATCCCTTCAACGACTATTAGTGTTGGTGGAGGAAAAGTTAAATCTTCTTCTGTAGCAATAGAGGTGGTAGATGGAGGAGGACAAAGCTCGTCTGCCAATAAAGTAACAACAGCTGGTCACTCCTCTGCTCAAACACCACAACAAGCGTCATCTAAGGATTTGTTTATTCGTACAAGTGTAGATAAAAAAGAGGTTTATGAAAATGAGCCAGTCTTGTTGTCTTATAAATTTTATACTAGAATAGAACTGCAAAATATAGCGGCAGAGCGCAAACCAGATTTTTCTGGGATGCTTTCACAAGAGGTACCTATTGATGATATTTTTTTAGAATATGAAAATGTAGGAGGTGTGCCATATTATACAGCCACAAATTTGAAATATTTGGTTTTCCCAAACAAACCAGGTAAAGTGAAAATACCTGGAATCACATTTGACTGTGTTGTTGCCATGGATCCAATAGAGGCTTTTTTCGGAGGTGGAGGAGTTGTTAAATGTCCTTCAACTGATGTGGAAATTACAGTTAAACCTCTGCCTCAACCACAACCCGATAACTTTAGGGGTGCAGTAGGACAGATGAGTATTTCAGGAGAATTGTTGACAGATAGTGTTCGTTCGAATGAAGTTTGTACGTATCGTGTGATTTTGAGGGGTACTGGAAATCTAAAGATGGTCTCAGCCCCTGAATTGAACCTACCCGTTGGTTTTGATAAATATTCACCTAAGGTCGTTGATAATTTACAAACCTCTTCTAAGGGTGTAGAAGGTGAAGTTGTCTATGAATATACATTTGTGCCTCGTAATCCTGGCGAGTATCAGATTCCTTCTGTCGAATTGGTCTATTTCGATTTGCATGCAGAAGAGTACAAGACACTTCGCACAACTGCCATATCATTAAAAGTAGAAAAGGGTAGCAAAAGTGATGAAGAATATCTTCGTGAAAAGAAACTACTGACATCAGATATTCGAGGAATTCATACAGACAATATTGATGATGGCAAATGGAAAAGTCGTACACACTGGGCTGTATTCCTTAGTGCATATCTTATGTTGCTGATTGTTGCTTTCACGTGCATGCGTGTATTCAATAAATATAATAACAGTAAGTCTGATGTACAAGAGCGTCGTAGCAGTAAGGCCGGGCGTATGGCAGTGAAACGTATGCATCAGGCACAAGTGTTGATGAGTGGTGCTGATGAAAAAGAGTTTTATGCCGAAGTTATCAGAGCTTTGTATGGCTACTTGTCAGATAAGTTTGGCGTAGGTATGTCTTCATTAAATCGTGAGTATATTTCTACGACATTATTGTGCAATACAGATGAGGTAGTCAAGGCTTCCTTTATAAATACACTTGAGGAATGTGAAGTTGCCCAATATTCAGCTGCTTTAAGTACTTTGTCAAAGCAGCAGATATACCAAAATGCTGTTGATGCGATTGTTTCAATGGAAGAATGTTTAAAGAAATCATAAAGCCATGAATAAGATTATACATATACTGGTTCTCTGTTTGTTTTTGCCCTTGTCACTAAGTGCAAACAAAGCGGTTGCAGACAGCGCCTATTTAAATCAGCAATATGATACAGCCATACAGCAGTATGAACATGTATTGTCTGAGAGTCCAAACTCTACGGTGTATTACAATCTCGGTAATGCTTATTATCAATCAGGGGATACCGTGATGGCGATACTCAACTATGAGCGTGCATTGTATCTGGATCCATTCAATGAAGATGCTAGGTTTAACTTGAATATTTGTCAAAACCGTCTGGGGATTTCTGAACAGTCGGTTTCAGAAATGTATATTTTTGACAAGTTTGTCGAATTTGTTGTTTCACGTTCAGCTTCATTCTGGGCATGGATGGGATTTCTCTGCGCAGTTTTATTTACATTTTGTTACCTCTTGCGCCGCTTCACCGAACGTTCAGTGATAGTACGCATAGCTTCTTTGCTTTCGATAATGTCGCTTGTCGCATCCCTTATATTTAATGTCTTCTCAATTTGGGCAAAGGTCGCAGATAATAGCGAAAAGAAAAATGTATTGATGCAAAGCACCTATCTATATGCCAACCCCAATAGTTCTGCAAAGCAAGTCAGAGAAATAAAGGCGGGCACCACACTCCTTGTTGTTGAAACAACTAATAGTGGCTGGAGTCAAGTTGAGCTGCCCAGAGGAGAATCGGGGTGGATATCAGCAGAGATTTCAAGTGTTATTCCTTTCGCAGAAGATCGATCAATTACCCAATAGGAATAAATATTGCTCATGCTACAGTATTTTCTACAAATTGACGAGCAACTGACGTTGATGCTTAATGGCAGCTCATCACTCTTTCTGGACAGACTTGCCGTTATTGCTACGTCCACATGGATATGGATGCCTGTGGCTTTTGTGCTGTTGTATATAGTTTTGAAAAACAACTCCCGACGAAATGCCATCACTGTCCTGCTATTCGTGGGATTGTGTATCCTATTAGCAGATCAAATGGCTTCAGGTATTTGCAAACCCTATTTTGAACGTCTGCGTCCTGCCCGCGACCTTGATTTGTTGCATCATATAGATATTGTTGGTGAATACCGTGGAGGCATGTATGGGTTCTTTTCCAGTCATGCAACAAACACCTTTGCTGTGGCTACATTCGTAGCTCTACTTGTTCGAAGTAGAGGGCTAACATTATCACTCTATTCGTGGGCGTTGCTTAATTGTTGGACGCGTCTGTACTTGGGAGTACATTATTTGGGCGACATTCTGGTTGGTATTTTATGGGGACTTTTGGTGGGGATATCGCTTTATTTTGTATGGCATCGTTGGGTGTGTGATAATATTGCGTCAAGTTCCACCGCACGTACTGGTATGATTACTTCAGGAGGTTATCAGGTAAATGATGTCATGTGGTTTACTTTCTCCATTCTCTTGACTTATGTGATTATCATTATTATTTCATTTTTACCACTGTTTTAGTTTTTGGGATAGTAATATTTTCTTGATTTAGTACATCAATGATATGCTGAAAATAAAGTAAGACCTTTTTTAAATTCTGCGACGCCTCGTTAAAATTTCGCGACGTCTCGTTTAAAAAAGGTCTAGACTTTTTATTTCTCATTATAGTAATTGAAAAATTAGTGCTTTTTGTGAAAAAGGTTTTGCAATATGAAATAAAATGCGTATCTTTGCGCCGCAATTTTGCAAAAATAACTCAAAACACTTAAAAACATGATGAATCAGTATGAGACCGTTTTCATTATGACTCCCGTTTTGTCTGAACAACAGATGAAGGAGACGGTCGAAAAATTCAAAGGTGTTCTCGCTGCTCAAGGCGCTGAGATTATCAATGAAGAGAGCTGGGGCTTGAAAAAAATGGCTTACCCC
>JAEIGA010008449.1_pt1 | contig 15608 bp, 13 predicted proteins | sample 9270691 | NCBI WGS metagenome assembly JAEIGA01 (sample SAMN17057246, study PRJNA624740) | gut metagenome | biome: biome; isolation source: fecal sample | host: Bos grunniens | place: China: Xizang | collected 2019
ACCACTCTGCACCGGCGTACAAACAATGTGGTTTGACATCATCAACCTTGTGATGATTGTGGCAATCGTATATGCTGGTTTCTCTCTCGTACAAAGCAAAGAGAAGAAATCGAAAGTAATCTCTGGCGTAGTTATCGCAGCAGCTCTCGGCGTATTGGCATACAAATACCTCAACATCTCTGCTGAGGGTATCACCTTGAGTGCTCCTATCTTCCAACAATTCAACCCATTCTACGTAGTAGCATTGACTCCATTCAGCATGGCACTCTTCGGTGCACTTGCTAAGAAAGGCAAAGAGCCATCAGCTCCACGCAAGATAGCATTGGGTATGGTGGTAGCAACTGTGGCATATATCGTGATGGCAGTGGCATGCGTTGGTTTGCTCACTCCAAATGCGCAAGAGTTAGCTCGCGTAACTGGTAATCCTACTTTCGTAAATGCAAATGTATTGATTTATACTTACTTGATTTTGACCTTTGCTGAGCTCCTTCTCAGCCCAATGGGTATTTCATTTGTAAGTAAGGTGGCTCCTCCTAAATACAAGGGTATGATGATGGGTGGCTGGTTTGTGGCTACCGCTATTGGTAACTACCTTGTGTCTATCGGTGGTAACCTTTGGGGCGACATGCCATTGTGGGGTGTATGGAGCGTATTCGTAGCTGTTTGTGCTATTGCGGCCATCTTCATGTTTGCAATGATGAAGAAATTAGAAGACGCTACAAAATAAAGAAGCAATAGTTTTAGAATGGGTGTAGGATGGTATAGATGTTTAGAGTGGTGTAGAATAGTTTAAAATTGTACAATCGCAAAATATTGCTATACGACTGCTACACAATATAATGATATGGAACAATTAATTCAAGCTCTTACTGCATACACAGGTACTCTGGAGCAGCAATTAGCTGCTCTAGAGGCTCGTGTGGCTAAAATGGAAGATGCATATGAGGCAATGAAGCGAGAGGGTGAAGAGGCGAGTGTATTAATCGCATCACTTCAAGCCGAAATAGAAGCCTTGAAAACTACTGGTGTCGTTTCTTCAGAAGAGTCAGCAGAGCCGGAAATAGAAATAGAACTTTTGATGGACGAAGAACTCAATGAGATAGAGGAAGATACAATAGAGGAACTAGCTGCTCTGGAAGAGGAGGTAGAGGCGCAAGAGATGCCTGAGATATTGGTTAGTCCATTGGTTTTGGAAGAAGAATTAGCCCCTGTACAAGAAGAGGGCCTGGAAGTGATTGTAGAAGAGTCACAACCAGAGCCAGTGATAGAGCCAGAGAAAAAAGTGGAGTCAGCGCCTCGTACTGCTCCTGCTCAAACATCCCTGTTTGGTTCGCCAGTGGCAGATGTTCGTCAAGCAATATCGTTGGGAGATCGTTTTTTGTTTCAACGAGAATTGTTTGCAGGAAATGGCGAGTTGATGCAGAAGACTTTGGCTGAGATAAATGGTTTAGTGGATATGGATGAAGCATTGGATTATATCCGCGAAAATTTTGATTGGGATATGGAGTCTACTGCGGTAAAACTATTTGAGAATGTACTGAAAAGACGCTTTGCTTAGTGTTTAAGGACGCGACTATTTAGTATTTAAAACAAAAAGAAAATATGCTTTACATTGTTCCTACTCCTGTTGGCAATTTAGAAGATATCACATTTCGCGCGCTGCGTGTTTTAAAGGAAGTAGATTTGGTTTTAGCGGAAGATACTAGAACATCGTCCGTATTGCTTAAACATTATGATATCCATACTCCGCTGAAAAGTCATCACAAGTTTAATGAACATGAAACTAGTGATGATATGGCGGAGCGAATGGCAGCAGGTATGAATGTGGCGCTGATTTCAGATGCAGGTACACCATGTATATCTGATCCAGGCTTTATGCTTGTTCGTGCTTGCGTGGAAAAGGGAGTAGAGGTTCAATGTTTGCCAGGAGCGACAGCTTTTGTTCCCGCGTTGGTGAATTCAGGTTTGCCTAACGATCGATTCTATTTTGAGGGATTTTTGCCTCAGAAGAAAGGTCGTCAAACACGCATGAAGATTTTGGCTGAGCAAACGCATACAATGATTATATACGAATCTCCGTTCCGCTTGGTAAAGACATTGGAACAATTGGCAGAGGTAATGGGCGCAGAGCGTCGTGCTAGTGTGAGTCGCGAGATTAGTAAACTGCATGAGGATACACAGCGCGGAACATTGGCTGAATTGGCTGCACATTACAAGCAGACTCCACCCAAAGGTGAGATTGTGCTTGTCGTGGCAGGTGCACATGATTAGGTAAATAGGATAAAGGTGAGAGATTATAGGCATGAGTAGTAATCTGCAAATGAAAATACTGGCGAAAGAAACGGCTATTTATGGCGTTTCTTCAATTGTAGGCAAGTTTCTCAATTGGATGCTAGTTCCGTTGTACACATATGTGTTGCAACAGCAGTCAGATTACGGTATTGTGACCAATCTATATGCGTGGACAGCATTGCTATTGGTGATACTGACTTATGGCATGGAGACTGGTTTCTTTCGTTTTGCTAACAAGGAGGGAGAGAATCCACGGAAGGTGTATAGTACCTCGTTGATTGCGCTATTTACCACATCGCTTCTCTTTGCTATAGTTTGTGTGGTCTGGCAGACACCTATTGCTGCGGCATTGGGTTATCCTGCTCATTCTGAATTTATAGCAATGCTTGGAGTAGTGGTGGCGATGGATGCATTTGCGAGTATTCCGTTTGCCTATTTACGCTATAAGAAGCGCCCGTTGCAGTTCGCAGCATTGAAGTTGCTGTTTGTGTTCTTGAACATCGTGCTTAATCTCTTTTTCTTGGTGCTCTGTCCAAAGATTCAAGATTGGAGTATCATTTCATCGTGGTATAATCCTGACTATGGGGTAGGGTATGTGTTTGTGGCGAATATAATGGCGACAGCGATTCAAACGATGTTTTTGCTTCCAACCATATTAGAAGGGTTCAGGAGTTCAGGAGTTCAGGAGTTTAGGAGTTCAGGTGTATTTTCTTGGAACTTACTTGGGCAAATGCTGAAATACTCTATACCATTGTTGGTGCTGGGTGTGTGCGGTATTATGAACCAAACCTTGGATAGGATATTATTCCCATTTTTCTATACGGGTGAGGATGCGCAAACGCAGTTGGGTATTTATGGTGCATGCTTCAAGGTAGCGATGGTGATGATGATGTTTACGCAAGCTTTTCGCTATGCGTATGAGCCCTTCGTCTTTGCCAAACACAAGGATAAACAATCCGTAGCAGCTTATGCGGATGCGATGAAATATTATATCGTATTTTCCTATATGATTTTGCTCGGAATGATCTTCTATCTTGATCTGCTGAAGTTTATCATTGCTCCTTCATATTGGGAGGGATTGAAAATTGTACCAATTGTGCTATGGACATATATCTTTCAGGGGGTATATTTCAACCTTAGTTTTTGGTATAAGCTGACAGATAAGACGCAATGGGGAGCATATTTCTCAATTATAGGCGTGATAATCACTTTTGGATTGCAAGTGGTATTTGTTCCTCGTATTGGCTATATGGCCTCAGCATTGAGTAGTACGGTGTGCTATTTAGTAATAATGTTATTGTCCTATTTAATAGGGCGTAAACATTTGACCATTCCTTATGACTTACGTCGAATAGGTGTATATACACTGGTGGTACTGATTCTATTGGTGGGATATTACGCTTTGGCACAATTATTGCCAATCAATGAATGGATAAAAATGAGCATAGGCACTATGCTCCTAGTTATATATAGTGTGATTTTCTATCGTTTGGATGGAAAGTCATTAATCAAACGATGATTATATGTTTTCAGGAATAGTAGAAACAATGGCTCAAATCGTAAAGATTGAGCAAGAGCAAACTAACAAACATTTCACACTGCGTAATCCATATGGTGAGCCGCTGAAAATAGACCAGTCCATCGCGCATAATGGTGTATGCTTGACCGTAGTGAAAATGGATGGTGATTTGTACACAGTGACAGCGATGCAAGAGACACTGAATCGCACAAACCTAGGCGAGGCCAAAGAGGGAGATTGGGTGAATTTGGAGCGTTCGATGTTGCTCGGTGAGCGTTTGGATGGACATATTGTACAAGGACATGTGGATCAGACAGCTCGTTGCGTGGAAGTAAAGGAGACCGAGGGTAGTTGGTACTATCGCTTTATGTATGAGAGTACCAAGGAGATGGCTCTGCGTGGGTACTTTTGTGTGGACAAGGGATCTGTTAGCATCAATGGTGTGAGTTTGACCGTATGTGAGCCTGATGTGGTAGATGGTAAGGGCTATGTGAGTGTGTGTATTATCCCATATACCCATGACAATACCAATTTTAAGTATATAGAGGTGGGTACACAAGTGAACTTGGAGTTTGATATTATTGGCAAATATATCACAAGAATGAATCAATTAATACAATAAAAAATGGACAAAATTAGTTATGCAATTGGCCTGAGCATGGGCCAAAATTTGATGGGAAGTGGTGTTACTTCCTTGGATTATGCTGATTTGGCAGCAGGTATTAAAGATGTGTTGGAGAAAAACCAACCACAAATCTCTTATCAAGAGGCTCAACAAGTATTGGGTAAGTTCTTCAGTGAACTAGAGCAAAAGATTGCAGGGGAAGCTAAAGCTGCAGGCGAGGCATTCCTTGCTGAGAATGCTAAACGAGAAGGTGTGAAGGTCACCGAGAGTGGTTTGCAATACGAGGTACTCGAGGCTACTATCGGTCAAAAACCTAAAGCAACGGACAAGGTGCGTGTGCACTATGAGGGTACACTCATCGATGGTACGGTATTTGATAGTAGTTACAAACGCGGTGAGAGTATTACGTTTGGTCTGAACCAAGTGATCGCAGGTTGGACCGAGGGCTTGCAATTGATGTCAATAGGTAGCAAATATAAACTCTATTTGCCATATCAATTGGCTTATGGAGAGCGTGGCGCAGGTGCTAATATTCCACCATATGCGGCACTGATTTTTACAGTAGAGTTATTAGGAATTGAATAAATAATTAGTTAAATACAATGAAAAAACTTAGTATTATCCTTCTTGCTGCTATAGCAATGATTTCTTGCGCTAATACATATAAGGCGCAAACAGTAGAATTGACCAATCAAAACGATAGTATGAACTATGCGTTAGGTTTGGTAAATGGTTCACAAATTAAGATGTATCAGCTCCGTAATGATTCTTCAATGGAGACTGTTGTGGAGTTTATAGATGCTCTCCAACGAGGTTATGATGGCAAGGTAGAAGAGTTGAGCGAGGCTGCTAGCATCGGTCGTAATATTGGTCAAGCCATCAAACACTCGGAGAAGACTGGTTTGGCAGATAATCCTGCGTGGACTCTTAACGAGAAATTGTTCTTCCAAGGTTTGGTAAATGGCTTGTATGGTGATACAACCGTATTAGGAATGGATGCAGCTCGCAATTATTTCCAAGCTCAATACCAAGCATCTGCAATGGATAGCGATTCATTGGTTGCAGGTAAGGCAATTACTGCAAAATGTCCAAATAAAGTAAAGACTGTTGCGCTCAATAGTATGCTTGATAGTGTGAATTATGCATTTGGCTATCTTAATGGTACAGAGTTGGCTCAGTATGTGTTTACGATGGATACATTGAATGAGATGAAGATGGAGTTCTTGGTCAATGTGAATAAGGGATTAGCAAGTAATGTGACAAATCCTCAACTTGTGCATATGGGTGAGCAAATTGGTAAGAGCATTAAGGAGCAAGAAGAAGTTGGTTTGATTGGTGAACCAAGCCTCGTTACTGACTTTACTTTGATCAAACAAGGATTTGTGAATGGTCTTTTGGGATATGAGGAGCAAATGACAGGTATGTCAGCAAGTGAATATGTTCAAAACACTATGAACACGATTAAATATGGTAATACCAAAGAAGTAAGTGAACAATTTTTAGTAGAGAACGCACTGAAAGAGGGCGTTATCACCACGGAGAGCGGATTGCAATATGAGGTGATTAAGATGGGCCGTGGTCAGAAGCCTGCTGCCACTGATAAAGTGAAGGTGCACTATCATGGTACACTTATCAATGGAACTGTGTTTGATAGCAGTGTTGAGCGTGGCGAGCCTATCGTGTTTGGCTTGGATCAGGTGATTGCAGGTTGGACTGAAGGTTTGCAATTGATGCCTGTAGGTAGCAAGTTTAAGTTCTATATCCCACAAGAGTTGGGCTATGGCAGTAGAGAGGCTGGTGCTATTCCTCCATACTCAACTTTGATTTTCGAGGTTGAACTTCTCGGCATCGAGAAATAAGATTATGGGCATCATCGCCAAACAAAGTATACAAGGTACCATCGTCACCTATCTTGGGGTGGCGGTGGGCTTTGTTACTACATTCTTTGTGTTGACCCGTTTCCTCACTGCTGAGGAGATTGGTCTTGCGCGTGTGTTGGTGGATGCTGCGACGCTCTTTATTGGTTTGGCCCAATTGGGTACATCATCCTCTATTATTCGTTTTTATCCGCATTTTAAGGCTAGTAGGCAAGGAGGCGAGGATGTTAAAAGCGAGAATATAGAGCACGGCTTTTTCTTTTGGACACTGATTGTTCCATTGATAGGTTTCGCCTTATTCACCGCTATTTATTGTGCTTGCCACGAACCCCTTAGTCAATGGTTTGGAGAAAAGTCTCCTTTGTTCGTTGAGTACTACTATATGGTGCTGCCGATGGCGTTCTTTATGCTTTATCAAACGGTGTTTGAGACCAATGCCAATGTGCGTATGCATATCGTTGTGCCTCGTGCTGTGCGTGAGTTGATTACCCGTATCGGCTTATTGGTGGTTTATATGCTATATGCCTTTGGCGTAGTAAATTTAGATGGCTTTGTGGTGGCATTGTGCGGTGTTTATGCGATAGCAATGCTATGTAATATCATTTATCTTTTTTCGCTGGGTCAAGTGTCGCTACGACCAGACTGGCAATTTCTGCGCAACAACCCAGAGCTGATTAAGCAATACGCATTGTACACGGGATTTTTGCTCGTTTCTGCGGTAGCATCGGTGCTAGCACCGACCTTATCTTCATTTTTTATTACAGCCGAGATGGGCTTGAGTTATACGGGTATATTTGCTATAGCTACCTATATTGCTGTGATGGTGAGTATCCCTTATCGTTCGGTGACGGCTATTGCTGCGCCACAATTAGCAACTGCAATCAAGCATAACAATCACAGCGAGATCACTCATCTTGTGCAGCAGGTAAGCAGCAATCTTTTGCTGATAGGCGGAATGATATTATGTGCGATATGGCTGAATATTGATTTGATATTCCATATCTTGCCTAATGGTGAGATTTATACTCCAGCGCGTTCTGTAGTGTTGATTTTGGGAACTAGCCAACTATTTATAGCAGTTTGTTCCTTCACTTCGTCTGCGCTCAATTACTCGCGTTACTATGCCTTCTCTTTATTGTTTTCATTTACCTTGACGGTATTATCTATCCTACTTAATAATCTTCTTATTCCTCGTTTTGGAATGGAAGGTGCGGCTATGAGTAATCTGATTGCTTATGCCATTTATTTCATACTCATTATACTAACGGTTCGCTTTACAATCAAAGCGCCTACATTTACGCTTCAGCACTTTAAGATTCTTATCTTGATAGTGTTGATTCTAAATATGAATTTCCTTTGGCTCAAGTATTTGCCAATCAATAATATATGGATTAGTGCTATTATTCGTACATTTGTACTTATGGGAGGAGCATGTGCTGTGGCATGGTTTATGAATCTCTCCCCAGAGATTAAGCAACAAGTGCGTTCTATAGGCGAAAGATTAAAGATTAGAGGTTAAAGGCGAGGAACAATGCGTTATTTTATTAGGTTTTCATATTTAGGTACTGATTTTCATGGATCGCAGCGCCAACCCAATGGCAATACGGTGCAAGAGACGATGGAAAAGGCCTTGGCGATGATTTTTCGTGAGGAAGTACCATTGACATTCGCCGGGCGTACGGATGCTGGTGTGCATGCCCGCGAGATGTTTGCACATATGGATATAGGTGACGAGGCGATGAAGCGAGAAGGGGAGAGGTTAGTCTTTCGTTTGAATGGGATTTTGCCCGATTCCATCGCGATTTATGATATATTTCCCGTGACGGACGACGCGCATGCTCGGTTTGATGCTACTCGTCGTACATATGAGTATCATATTGTGGATCACAAGGATCCTTTCCTGCATAAGTTAGCTACTCGCGTAAGACCAGGATTAGACTTTGATACGATGAATGAAGCTGCGAAGTGTTTGATAGGTCGTAAGGATTTTGCATCTTTCTGCCGAAGTAATACGGATGTAAAGACAACTATTTGTGATCTTACCAGAGCAGAGTGGAAAGTGTTGGACAATGGACATGCGGTTTTCACCATTGTTGCGGATAGATTCTTGCGTAACATGGTACGCGCGGTGGTAGGTACTTTGTTTGAGGTTGGTCGTGGAAAGATGACTAAAGAGCAGTTTGCAGAGGTGATCACCCAGCACAATCGTTGCGCGGCAGGTGAATCTGCTCCAGCAGAGGGATTGTATCTGATAAAGGTAGATTATTCCGAAGAGATTTTTCTATAAAAAACATATTAATATGAAGAGGTATTTTATTGTTTTAATTTTAATGCTATGCACTTTAATTGCAATAGCAGATGTGACTTTTACAGTGAATGTACCTACTGGTACTAAGCAATGTTATGTAGTGGGTGGATTACCAGAATTGAGTTCATGGAATGCAGGGGCAGCCGTTCCTATGATTAGAGTAGGGGATAATGACCAATTTACGGTTACTATTTCTGGCATTACGAAAGCAGATATAACTGCATCTGAGGGATATAAATATATCTGTGGCCCTGATTGGAAGTATGTTGAAAAGACCGCTTCTGGTGATGAGGTAGCCAATCGTACTTCTGTGGGAAACCCTGATGTAGTTGCTAAATGGGCTGCTGTATATGAGAATGTGGGTATTACCGAAAACTGGACTATCGCAGGCAAACAATACCCTGTGCAAATTCTCCTTCCAAGCAACTACGACCCAACAAAAGAGTATCCTGTTACCTACATGTTCGGTCGTCATCAACGCTATCGCGATGCAGGTTCCGACACCGAGATGGGCGATCGTATCCTATACTCAGACTCGTGGGGCGTAGCAGAAACTGTGGCAGAATTGGAGAAACGAGGTGAAGAACCCGGATTGATCGTAGTTATCTATGCCCAACTGCCAGAGTTCACACCATGGGTAAACGAAGAGTTTGCTGGTACAGGTCAGGCAGACGCCTTCTTAAAAAGTTTTGTAGAAGATTTTAAGCCAAAGTTTGAGCAGAAATACGCGATTTCATCCCACGAATCTGCTTGCAACATCATGGGCGCAGATGTGGCCGGATTGTTTGCTTTTTATGCCACTATAAAATATCCTACACTTTTTGGACGATGTGTAATGTTCTCCCCTGCTTTTTGGTATAATAGTGCAGAATTGCGCGATTTCATCGCACAAATCACTCCTACATTCACAAACACCTTCTTCCTTTTCGTACAAACCTCTGCCGATACGGACTGGACAACAGAGGAAATAGCATACTACTACAATTGGATTAACAATAATGTAGGTATTGCGTATGTGTACGAGGTTGAAGGCGACCACGATGACCGCACTTGGGGACAGGCATTTAAGAATGTACTCGGAGAACAACCTGTTGTAAATAGTAATACCCCTGAACTTCTGAACAGCACCATAGGCGCGCCTAAACAATCTGCTCTGCAGATGCTGAACAATGCTGATATTACATGGTACTTTATGAAAGGTGAAGGCACGACTACACTTACATGCGAGGGGACACCTACACAAAAAGGCTCGTTCTATAAGGATGGCAAGACTCCTACTGCGGCACAAATGTTGGTCAAAGAGATTCCTGTAGACAAAAAGAAATATTCATACTATTGGAACCTTAACTCGGGTAGCAACTGTGATGGAGAATTACTGATGGCATCACCTGAAGATATTGGTTTTAAGGATAGCCGTAGCACGGCCTCTTGGCAACGCGTTGCTGTGTTTGCTGATGGAACATATGAGCAATCTGCAGCTTCATCTACTAACTTTACTGCCAATGGCATAAAGATGACCGTGGGTAGCAACTACGAACTAAGTGCCGAGGTTAGTTTGGCTGATAGCAAAGTGATTTCGGTACACTATGGTAGTGTTAACTCGGGTAGCGATATGGGCGAATTGGTGAGCGCAACTGTATCTGACAACTGCTTGAAAGCGAAGGTTGTGTATTCATATTTGACCAACAAACTGACAGTGACAGAGACGGCTTGGGGAAGTTCGGATATTGATTTGGAGTACTTCAAAGTAGAGCCTGCGGTGGTGCATCCTGGCACACCCGTGAAAATGTCGGTGAAGATTGCTAACAAGAACGGCTACAATGTCTCTTTCCGTATGAATCACAACAACCAACCTTCCTCTGCTATTACCCTCAGCAAGGGTAGCAACGGCGAAGAGTTTTACACGATTTCATCGCCAGAAAGTGGTATATATGGATTCTATTTGGATATTGAACTCAATGGTACAATCACTAAGGCGCACCGCATGGTGTTTGTGAAAGTAGTGGATGGACAGACAATAAACCCTGTGATACATCAGAATCCATATGAGGATATTGATTGGGCAACTGTGAACCAATATAAGAGCAATTTCCATACACATACAACCCAATCCAACGATGCGATAGATGAGTTTACGACTGCTAATGTCGTGGATAAATATCATGCAGCAGGGTATAAGATATTAGCTCTTACTGACCATGACTATAACCCTTATCCATGGCAGCTGTTTCCACAATATATGAGTGGGGTGCCAGCTCGCGACCCAGAGGTTTTGGGCATGTTGGCTGTACCTGGCAATGAGCTTAGCAAGGATAATACGAATAGTTGGAGCGAGCGAACAGGTGGACAGTTTAATCACCATAACGATTTCTTTACAGGTCGTCAGGGACAAGAATTCGCTTCGCTACAAGAGTCTTATGCCTATACTTATGCTTTAGGAGGATTGCAAATCATCAACCATCCGGGACAATATTGGAGTATTGACAATACTTATAGTGAGACGCAGAAAGATGGACCAGGATGGCATGCTAATAATTTTAAAACCTTCCCATCACTCGTTGGATTGGAGGTTTATAATCAAGGTGACCGCCGCGCAAATGACCGCATATTATGGGATCAAATCTTGCAGCGTACGATGCCAACGCGTAATGTGTTTGGTTACTCGGGCGATGATACCCACAACAATGAACAACTCTTCCGTAATTATAATTATATGTTGATGGAAGACCTCACGACGGAGGATTTGAAAGATGCTATGCGTAAGGGTGAAAGCTATTTCTGCTATGAGCCCAAAGGCAGTGGTGAGGGCAAAGCACCTCGTATAAGTGCTATCGATGTAGATGAGAATAGCAAGACCATTAGTATAGAGGCGAATGGATTGGTGCATTGGATTTATGCTACAGACAAGACATCAAGCGCAGCTTCTTCAGCACGCAGTACGATAGTGGGTATTGGTAAGACATTCTGCTATGAGGGGTATCAAGGTTCGTATGTACGGGCGTTGATTACTAATATGTATGGAGAGACTTGTACCCAACCAATTAGTTTTATTGATGCAAACGCGACTAGCGTAGAGAATACACTTACACATACTTTGGCATTAATGTTGTACCCCAATCCTGCATCGGCATATTTGAATGTATTTATGAACAATGCTGCTGAAGGAGAAATGATTTATGTTTATGATCTTCACGGTAATGTTGTGCTGACTCATACCGTAGAAGGTGCCATGACCACATTGCCTGTGCAAACGCTAGCAGCAGGTATGTATGTTGTGCAAGTGGGAACACATGTGGGCAAATTCTTTAAGGAATAGTATAGGGCAGACCTAAAAGCGTTACTGCAAAGTGGTATAAATGAAAAAGACGAAGAATTTTCTTCGTCTTTTTCTATTTCTGCTTTATCGTATTATTGCCTTAAAAATTCTAGGAGTTCTACCATAGAATCAAACACCTGGTCTGCGCCTGCTAGCAGCAAATCTTCGCGTGTAAGAATACCCGTATTCACCGCAAAAACTGTCAGTCCAGCTGCTTTACCAGAACGGATTCCAAGAGGAGCATTCTCAATAACGAAGCATTGACTTTTTTCTAGTCCAGAGCGCTCCCATGCTTTGAGATAAGGTTCTGGGTCGGGTTTTCCACGCACGACATCAAAGGCAGTAATCATTCTTTCGCGTTGGAAAACAGGTGGTAGTACTGTATTGAGATTATCCAAGAGGCTACGCATTCCGCTACCAGTCACTACCCAAATCTGGTCGCCACATGACTCTACATGGTGCAATACTTCAGCGACTCCGGGGATGGTAGGTGTACCACCTACTTTTTGCTCCAACATAGTGAAGTATGCAGATTTTTCTGCGTAGATAGTTGCGATTTCATCGGGTGTTGCATCTCTGTTACGAGCTTTGAGCATGGCTTCACGGATAACGGATTCACCAGTTCTACCTTCGTTGAGATAACAGTCGTAAGCTGTGAAGGGGAGTTGATGGATTTTCATCACCTCTTCCCATGCAATAGCATGATTAGGCATGGAGTTGAATAATACTCCATCCATATCAAAGAAATATGCTTTTTGAGATGGATTAGTGGCCATTTCTGATTATTGATGCTCTTGACGGAGTAGGTCATTGACCGTTTTTACAGGATTGAAAGTACTTACAGGTACTTCAACGAAGATGGTGTTCCAGCGACTCATAGCACCGTTCCATAGTCCAGGTAACTCTAAAGCTAACAGTTCTTTACCATCTTTTGATTTGTGTGAAATGAAGCCGGTCTTCTCGTCTACAAAATCTGGCAAGTAATATGGTTTACCATCTACATCACGGGTAGCACAAACAAGATCTACTGGGTTGAAGTGAGTAGCTTGTTGCATAAGCGCTGGATCAGAGATTTGGCTAGACTCTAAAATCTGGCAAGAGATACTGCCGTCTTCCTCACGCACAAGGAAAGGGCCACCACCAGGTTCGCCTGTATTCTTTACCACACCACATACGCGTAGTGGGCGTTGGAGGCGAGCTTTTTCCTCTGCTGTGAGATTAGGATCTTGGAGCTTCTCAAATACTTTCTTCTGCTCTGTAACTAGCACACCTGCAAGGAGTTGCTTATAGCGAACGGTATCGCCTTTGAGACGGTCTGGCACTACGTTGTCTATATTCTTGATGAAGATGATATCTGCGTCTTGCTCGTTGAGGTTCTCAATAAGCGCACCGTGTCCACCCGGACGGAAAAGGAGTTTGCCATCCGCGGTGCGGAATGGTGTGCCATCAGGGTTAGCAGCAAGGGTGTCAGTGGAAGGTTTTTGTTCGGAATATGAGATGTGAAACTTTACACCTAACTTTTCCTCGTAAGCCGCTTTGTTTTCTGCCAAGTGTGCTTGGAATAGAGGTAAATGCTCATGGCTAACTGTAAAGTGGATATTCACCTCGCCCTTTGAAGCAGCGTACATAGCACCTTCTACAAGATGCTCAAGGGCAGGGGTACGAGGACCGTCTTCGTAAGAGTGGAAGAGTAGTAATCCCTTTGGCAGATTACCGTAGTTCATGTCCTTAAGTAGATGACTTACAGCAGCTTGCTCGTTAAGCTCTGCGAGCTCAGATGCAAAAGCGAAGCGGCTTTTTTCGTCTAGGAATTTCACAATAAACTTAGTCTTTTCGCCAGTCTCAAGGTACTCGAAGAGATCTTTGAACATACGACTAGCAGCACCACTAGCAGGGACGAACTTCAAGACAGTGTGTCCCTCATCAAGATAGTCCTGCCATGCTTTCACATAAGCATCAATCTCCTCTTCGGTAGGATTGAGAACTCCGTTTCCTACAGAAGCTGCGGAAACGATATCCAATTCAGGAAAACCAGTAGCAAAAGACTGGAGTTGTTTTTCGGCTTTCTCTACAGAAATACCGCGTGCCTCAAGTTGGGCAAGATCAGATGGTGTAAACATGTTGTGTATGTATGATTTAAGATTAGCGTTGCAAAGTTACAATTTCTTTTTGAATTATGCAAATTTGCTGATGAATTCGTGCTAATTAGTCGCATAGCGAGAATAAATCACTTCGCGGATTGACAAGCATCACTGGCACTTGACAATGTCGTATGACATATTGCTCTGGAGGTCCAAAGAGCCAATCATCCACTCCATATTCGCGGCTTGCGGTGAGAAGGATAAGCCCCCCGCTATCTCCTCCCTCAAGGGGAAGTATTGTGTGGAGTTCTTTGTGGATATGGAAACTATCGCCTTTGGCTACGCGTTCTTCGTATGAAATAGAAGTGCCTGTTCGCTCTGAGATAGTTTGGATATGCGTGATGATGCGTTGTGTGTTTTGTATGGCCTTGCTGCCATAGTCATTTGCGCGTAATAAGATAAGGTGTGCACCTGTTTTACGCGCTAGATAGGTACAAATCTCAGCCTTGTACACTTCCTCTTCCAACATCGTCACTGGAACCAAAATAGAAGACAATGTTGAACCATTCTGAACTTCTGAACAGCAGCTTTGCTGCGCTGAACAATCATTTTTAATTACTACATACGGACGGCGTTCTTCGCGACAATCATCTAGTACGCGCTGAATCTCGCGCCGAGAATCGGCGCAATGCTCTAAACGGATATCGTCATTATTTTCCCAGATCATCCTTGATTAGCAATGTCGCGATTGATACCTTCAATATAGGCGATGAGTTCTTGTTCGCCTGTTCCTTTTTCAGCCGAAGTTACAAATATAGGTGGCAGTTCTTCCCATACCTCCAATAACTTTTGCTTGTAGTTTTCAATATTGATAGCTAGTTTGCTTTTAGTCAGTTTATCAGCTTTGGTAAAGACTATAGCAAATGGTATAGCTTGCTCGCCTAGCCACTCCATAAACTCCAAGTCAATCTGTTGTGGCTCATGGCGGCAGTCGATCAATACGAACAAACTTACCAATGCTTCGCGCAATAGGCAATAGCGCTCAATCATTGTTTTGAGTTTAGCGCGTTGCTTTTTGCCTGCTTGCGCAAAACCATAACCTGGCAAATCTACCAAATGCCAATGTTGGTCCGTACCAGCATTGATCAGGAAGTGGTTGATGAGCAATGTTTTACCAGGCTTTTGGCTAGTCTTGGCTAGCTTGGGGTTATGCGTGAGCATATTGATAAGACTAGACTTGCCCACATTACTACGACCGATAAAAGCATATTCTGGAATAGTGCTTTGTGGGCACTGCATGACATCCGGACTAGATATTACAAAAGATGCAAATTGTATCATAATTCAAAATTCTTAATATCTCATTTTGTTTTGCTCCCTCAAATGCGGCTTGTTGCATTTCATTTGGAGCAAAAACAAAAGAGTTTCTCTAGATTCTTAAATATTTTTGTAGGCACAAAGTGCCGTATTCTTGTTCCAAAAAATAATTGTCAATAATTGTCGTCTTAATTGACGTTAATTGTCTTAAGAACAATCATCCTTACTCTTCATTCTTTACTCGCCAACAACAACCTTAGAAAAGCGAATCAC
>JAEIGA010008450.1_pt1 | contig 15608 bp, 11 predicted proteins | sample 9270691 | NCBI WGS metagenome assembly JAEIGA01 (sample SAMN17057246, study PRJNA624740) | gut metagenome | biome: biome; isolation source: fecal sample | host: Bos grunniens | place: China: Xizang | collected 2019
ACGACCTTAGACAATAGATTAATTAGAGATTTTGCTAACGATAACAATAAGAATTTTCAAACGGTCTTACGTGGCTTGGTTCCCAGGAACTTAGTTGCCGAGATAATAAGGAGAACGTCCGTTTCGCCGTTAAAAAAATGTTGTCTTATAACGATACAAGAGAGAAAGAAAATTGTTTCAGTACTTAAAAACTTTGAGATAATAATAAAGGGACTAAGAGATATAGAAGAAGCAATAGTTACCTCTGGTGGAATAAACGTTAAAGAAATTAATCCAAAAACAATGGAAAGTAAACTTATAAAAGGTCTTTTCTTTGCTGGAGAAGTAATAGACGTAGACGCTTTTACAGGCGGTTTTAACGTACAAATAGCATTTTCAACCGGCTTTTTAGCAGGGAAAAGCGCAAAAGAAATATAAAAGGTAGGATATTCAAATGAAAAAAATCACGATAGCATTAGACGGCCCTTCCGGTAGCGGAAAAAGCACTATAGCAAAAGCATTGTCGCAAAAACTTAATATTTTATATTTAGATACGGGGGCTATGTATCGTGCCACCGCAATTAAATCCTTAAAATTAGGAATTGACACTTTTGATGAAGATGGTGTTAAAACTTTTATAGAAGATATAGACTTAAAAATCAAATACGTTGACGGCGCACAACGTACGTTTTTAGATGGTGAAGACGTATCGGATAAGATTCGTGAACCGCACGTTTCTATGGCCGCGTCAAATATTTCAAGCCTAAAATGCGTAAGGCTAAAGATGGTAGATATGCAACGAAAAATTGCATCTTCAATGTCGTGTGTATTAGACGGTAGAGATATAGGCTCTTTCGTGTTGCCAAACGCCGATTACAAGTTTTATATCACTGCAAGCGTTGAAGTTAGAACGAATAGAAGGTTTGCCGAGTTGAAACAAAAAGGGCATGACGTTGATTTCGAACAGTTGTATAAAGAAATTGAACAAAGAGATTACAACGATAAAAATAGGGATTTTGCCCCGTTAAAACAAGCTGATGACGCAGTGTTAATCGATACTTCTAATATGACGATTGAAGAAGTTATCAACAAAGTAGTTTCATATATAAAATAATATAAGGATTTTTCTTAAATGAACGCTTTTAAAAAATTTTTGCTTAAAACATTTAATTTGTTTTATCCTAAAAAAGTTTACGGACTAAATAATATCCCAGAGGGTGGGGCTCTTTTTGCGGGGAATCATCTTAGCGCTCTCGACCCGATTATGATACTTGATATTTATAATAAAGACCCTTTTATTCTTGCAAAAAAGGAAATTTTTAAGTGCAAATTAGTTGGTGCAGTAGTTAAGGCGTACGGCGGAATTCCTATCGACCGTCAAAAACCTGATATACAGTCGCTTCTTAAAGCGGTTAAAGTGTTGAAAGAAAACAAAAAACTTATAGTTTTTCCTGAAGGGACTAGGAACAAAACTAAAACGGATAAAATCCAGCAAATTAAAGGCGGTACTGGTGTTTTTGCGGTAAAGTCAAAGTGCCCGATTGTGCCTATTATTGCACTAAAAAAGCCAAGAATTTTTATAAAAAATAGTTATCTTATAGGTAAACCGTTTTATTTAGACGCATTTTACGGTAAAAAGTTAGACGATGCGGTTATACAAGAAATAGACGAATTGATAACAAAAAAGATGGTAGAAACGCAAATCGAACTTAAAAATCTCGTGGGCGGTAAGAAAAACAAATGATTGTCGTAAAAGGTAAATACAGTGGTTTTTGTTTTGGTGTAAAAAGGGCTGTGGCAGAAGCAGAAAGGCTAAGCGGAGCAAACAACTACGTTTTAGGGGAAATTATACATAATGAAAATATAATAAATCGCCTAAAATCGCTTGGAATAAAAACCATTAACTCGTTAGACGAAACAACGCTAACAGAAGAAGATACCGTGCTTATAAGAACCCACGGGGAGCCAAAAAGCACTTTCGATATATTAAGTGAAAAGGGCGTTAAAATAATCGATTGCACTTGCCCGTTTGTAAAAGAAATACAAAATATAGTTTATAAACATTATTTAGATGGATATAAGATCGTAATCATAGGCAAGGCCGAGCATCCAGAGATCGTGGGAATAAACGGCTGGTGTGATAATACTGCGATAATAACCGAAAAAACGGAAGATTTAACAAATTTACCATTTGATAAAATTTGTGTTGTAGTTCAAACCACGTATTCCGAAGAAAAATTTAATAAAATTATTAAAATTTTTGATAACTACGGGGTAAAAAAGGTTGCTATTTTCAAAACAATTTGCTATACTACAACCAAACGGCAAAAGGAAGCGGAAAAAATCTCCGCCACGTGCGACGCTGTGGTTGTTTTAGGTGGGGCAAAAAGCAATAACACCGAAAAATTGTTTGACATTTGTTCAAGAAATTGTATAAACACTTTTCGTATGGTCGACCCTTTTGACTTTGATTATGAAAAAATAAAAAATTATAAAAAGGTAGGAATTGTTTTAGGAGCGTCAACGCCCATCGAACAATTTCAGGAGGTTATCTCAAACATGGAGAAAGTTACAGAAGAAATCATCACAACCGAAACTGCACCGGTAGAAACCGAAGTTAAGGCAGAAAACAAAGTTAATGCTAAATCTGAAATGGAAATTGCATTTAACAAAATCAAACAACACAACTGGAGACCCGGTCAAGTAGTAGTTGCGAAGATATCTTTAGTAAAAGAGAACGGAATAGTTTTATCTGTTAAAAACACTAAGGCAGACTTTTTTGAAGTTCCTAACGAAGAACTAATTAACGAAGACAAATCTACTTACAAAGTAGACGATGATATAAGAGTAATGGTTGTTGGTAAAAACCCAACCAGATTCTCTGAAAAGGCAATGGCAAAAGTTATTGCTGAAGAAGCTGAATTCGAAGAAATTAAAAACGGCAAGATTTTCGAAGCTGTAGTAGAAGCAACGAACAAAGGTGGCTTAACTGCAAAATACGGCAAAATTCCCGTGTTTATTCCTTCTTCTCAAATCAAATTAGGTTTTGTTAACGATTTAGAAAAATACGTAGGTAAGACCTTAAGACTTAAAGCAGAAAAAGTAGAAAGCCGTGGCCCAAGAAAACAAATAATCGCATCACAAAAGGTTATTCTTCTTGCTGAAAAAGAAGAAAGAGACGCGATAAAGGCTCAAAAAGAACAAGAATTCTTCTCAAATATCCAAGAAGGTGACGTTGTTTTAGGAACTCCCGTTAGATTTGCTCCGTTCGGCGCATTCGTATCGGTTAACGGCTTTGATTGTTTAGCACATATATCAGACCTTTCTTGGACTGGTTGCAACGAATGTGCAGACGTTTTAGAACTAGGCAAAGAATATGAATTTATCATTCTAAAGATAGATCAAGAAACCAAAAGAGTATCGGTTGGCTACAAACAACTTCAACCGAAACCTTGGGACACCGTTTTAGAAAGATACGCCGTTGGTGACGTTGTTAAAGGCAAGGTAGTTAGAATTGTATCTTTCGGTGCTTTCGTTGAAGTAGAAAAAGGTGTTGACGGTCTTGTTCACGTATCTCAAATTTCTAACAAATGGCTTGAAAATCCTGTTACCGCGTTAGAAGTTGGTCAAGAAGTTGAAGCAAAAATCATAGAGATAAACGCTGAAAAAGAAAAAATGACCCTTTCTATCAAGGCTCTTCTTGCTGAAGCTGAACCTCAACAAGAAGTTAAGGAAGAAAATTCTGACAAACCTGTTAAAGAAAAGAAACGTGGTGCAAAGAAGGCTGAATCTCAAGAGCCCGAAGAACTTCGTGAATGGAAAGATAACGACGTTGGCGGTGCTTCAATCGCGGAAATAATTAGTAACCTCGAAAAATAATTAATTAAACGGGTTTTTGTAAAAACCCGTTTTTCTTTTAAAAATAAATGGAGAAAAGATATGAACTATTATGAACTAGCATCGTTTATAGTATATTTCTTACTTGTATTATGTGTTGGAGTATACTTTTTCCTTAAGAGTAGAGGAAGCGGTGAAAAAGAGTATTTCTTAGGTGGTAGAAATATGGGCGGTGTTGTTTCAGCACTATCCGCAGGCGCATCCGACATGTCGGCTTGGGTACTTATGGGACTTCCTGGTTCAATTTGTTTGTACGGTTTAGGTCAAGTATGGATTTCAATAGGCTTACTTATAGGTACAGTTTGCGCTTGGCTTTTTGTTGCACCTAAACTACGTAGATTTGCGATTTTGGCTGACGACGCAATAACTATTCCGCAATTCTTCTCGAATAGATTTAAAACTAAAAATCCTTTCCTAAGAGTTACTTGTGCGGTAATCTTCGTTATTGCATATTGTATTTATGCTGCATCAAGTATAAACGCTTGTGGTGAATTATTTACAACCGTTATGCCTGGTTCCGACCGTAAACTAGTTATGCTAATATTAGCAGTAATTATAGTGGTTTACACTTTCCTTGGCGGATATAACGCTGTTTGTTGGACGGATTTCTTCCAAGGAGTACTGATGTTACTTGCGCTCATGCTCGTTCCTATTTTAGCACTTATAATTTTAAGAACTACTGGAACAGTTGGCGGTGCAACCGTTACTACCCCTGAAAACTATTATAATTTATTATCTAGCGGTAAGTTAGATTGGAAGAGTGTTTCGGATATTTTAACCGGATTAGGTTGGGGCTTAGGCTATTTTGGTATGCCACATATTCTAATTAGATATATGGGTATTAAGTCGGAAAAAGAAATGAGAAAATCTCAAATTGTTGGTATAGGCTGGTTTGTTTTAATCGTCGCTTTCGCTACCATGGTCGGCTTAGTTGCTCACGAATATTTGGGTGACGCAGTAAATAAGGGCAATAACACCTTAGTGTTTATTAATATGGTTAGAAGCATATTCGGCGTGGGTGCTCTAGCGCTTATCGGTGGGGTGTTACTTTCAGCGATTATTGCGGCTGCGATGAGTACTTGCGATTCTCAGTTGCTAGCGTCTTCAAGTTCGTTCTCGTCTGATATATACAAAACGGTTATCAAGAAAAACACAAGCGATAAAGAAATGCTTTGGGTAGGTAGAATAGCTGTTATAATAATAACTATCGTTGCGGTTCTAATCGCATTGTTTGGCTCTAACGATATAATGCAACTAGTTTCAGCCGCTTGGTCGATATTTGGCGCTGCATTTGGACCAGCAATGCTACTATGCTTGTTCTGGAAAAGATTTAACTACGTTGGCGCCGTAACGGGTATTATAACGGGCTTCTTAGTTTCCGTTTTATACATGGTATTATTCAACTTCGAATATTATGGATTTACTAGTTTAATTTATAATACCAATCTTTATGAAATAGTTCCAGGCTTCATAATCGGCTTGTTGGCAAGTGTTGCGACAACTCTTTTAACAAAACCCCCGCATGAAGACATAGTAAAACTATTCGAAAGTGTTAAGACTTTCAAAGAAGATTAAAAATACATAAAAAAAGGTTGTTTCCTTACTTATGGAAACAACCTTTTTAATTTTAAAGATTATCTTTTGTTAAACTTTATTTTTGAAAAAAGTTTGGTAAGTATTAGATATAATGGAACGTTAATAACGATTAAGGCTACAATCAAAATTAACTTATCCCAGTTGGTTGATATAGAGCCGATAGGAGCAAGTGATAAAACGTTTAATCCAAAGAACATACCTATAATGCAAACTATTAAAACACCCAACGAACAAACGAAAAACAAAACAGTGCGATATCTATTAAACGGTTTACATATAAAGAATAAATTAACTACACCAGAACATGTAAGAGCGTAAATACCCATTGAAGTATATGGGTTAAACATCAAGTTGCTACCGCACGCTAAAGCGTACCAGTCGACCGTTAAAACGCTTAAAAGTATAAGTAGTGCGCTTGGAATAGACTTTGAAAAGACGTATGTAATAAATCTACCTTTAACAAGCGAGTCGTTTGGTTGAAGAGACAAGAAAAAGGAAGGCAAACCTATTACTAAAACTTCTAACAAAATCATTTGTTGTGTTTCAAAAGGCGAAGTGGGGAAGTGAGGTAGCACAAGCATAATGATTGCCATAAACATATTGAACAAAGTTTTCATAAGAAATAGCGATGCCGAACTTTGAACGTTGTTAATAACACGCCTACCTTCGTAAACTACCTTAGGCATTGAGTTAAAGTTGTTATCTAATAGAACAAGGTGAGAAACGTTTCTTGCCGCGTCGCTTCCGCTTGCAACCGTAATGGCGCAGTCGGCTTCTTTAAGGGCTAATATATCGTTAACTCCGTCACCCGTCATCGCGGTAACGTGTCCCGCACTTTTAAGCGATTTAACTAATATTGCCTTTTGTTCGGGGCTAACTCTACCAAAAACGGTGTATTTGTTTGCTACCTCAAAAACTTCTTCATCGGTAAGATTTTCAAGGCTAATATAGTTTTCAGCACCAACGATTCCAACTCTTTTAGATACTTCGGAAACGGTTATAGGGTTATCTCCCGAAATAACTTTTATAGCAACGTTGTTTTCCTTAAACCATTTAATCGTTTCTATCGCGTCGGAGCGAACGTTGTCTTCAATAACGATTAACGCAACGGGCGTAAAGTCACAAGGGGGAGTGTCGTTCAATATAAGTGAAATAGACTTTGCAACAACTAATACTCTAAGCCCCATTTTAGCGAAATTATCTACTTTATCTTTAACTGATAAATAATTTTTGTCATCTAAAACAAATTCGGGTGCACCAAAGGCAAAAGTTTCGCCGTTGTCAAACTCAACGCACGACATTTTTCTTTTTGAGTTGAATGGAAGCGCTTTTTTTTGTTCAAAGAATTTTTTATCGCCAAAAAATTCCTGCATAGCGATAGCGGTTTGGTTATCATCTTTTAATGCGTATAACATTGAAGATATTGCGTTTGATATCGTGGATGTTGGCAATTCAGTAAGGGGTACAAGTTCCTTAACGTTCATCTTTCCATCGGTAATCGTGCCTGTTTTATCAAAACAAATAGTGTCTACTCTAGCCAACATCTCAAGAGAATATAAGTCTTGAACTAGGGTGTTATGTCTTGATAATTTGATAACACCCACGGCAAGAGCCATACTAGTAAGTAAAAACATTCCAGACGGTATCATGCCGATAACGATAGAAGAAGTTCCTTTAACCGCTAATTGATAACTTGCGTTAGATATTAGCATCGCTTTAAGCATAAACGCAACTGCAAAAGGTACTATAATAATTCCTATAATTTTAATAATGGTATGTAATGATCCCATCAATTCCGAGTTGGGCTTTTTATATTTTTTTGCTTTAGCCGAAAGTTTTTCAACGTAATTATCAGCGCCAACGCTAGTCGCTTTAGCGTAACAATTTCCCGCCACGATAAAACTACCCGCAAAAAGTTGATCGCCCGCGCGTTTTTTAACAGGAACGCTTTCTCCCGTAAGTAAAGATTCGTTTACTTCGACCTCGCCACTAACTATTTGTGAGTCGGTTGGAATTTGAACCCCAAGTCCTAAGTAAATTATTTCATCTAGGACGATTTCGTTAGGTGATATTTCCGTTAAATTTCCAAAACGCACAACCTTAACTTTCTTATCGGACATAATGGAGAGTTTGTCTATGCAAATTTTGGCTCTAATTTCTTGAAGAATACCAATTGCGATGTTCGCCAAATAAATGGCTACGAAAAAAAAACTAGACAAGGGGGCGTTAATAGAAATTAAAGCAACTGTAACAATTAATCCAAGTAAGTTAAAAAAGGTACAAAAATTGCCCAAAAAAATGCTTAAATATGATTTAGAATATTTTTTTGAAACATGGTTAATCAGTCCTTGTTCTTTTCGTTTTTGAACTTGATCTGCGCTTAGTCCGTTTTCAATATCAGGTGAAAAAGGTTCAAAATTCAAGTCTTTAGCTGTTAAATTATTTTCTTTCATCAATAATTCCTTAAAAAAATTAAAATTATAAGGTAACTGCATTTTTGCCGTTACCTAAAATAATTTATATTTTGTTTATACAATAACGTTAATTAATCTATTAGGAACGATAATAAGTTTTTTAATTTCTCTACCATTAATTTCCGCTTTAAGTTTTTCGTCGGAAAAAATGATTTCTCTAATAGTTTGCTCGTCCGCATTGTTTTTAAGTAGTAATTTTGCTTTAATTTTGCTATTAATTTGAACTGCAACTTCAACTTCGTCTTTAACTAAGGCGCTTTCATCGAATACAGGATATTTAACGTGGAAGATAGAAGAACTACAGCCTAGTTCTTGCCATATTTCTTCAGCAAAATGCGGAGCGCAGGGTGCTAAAAGAAGAATAAATTTCTTAAAGCAATCGGTGAATACTGCGTTGTTTTTAACTTCGCAAGCGGTATCGTACTTAGTAAGAGCGTTAAGAAGTTCCATAAGTCTAGCAACAGCCGTGTTAAACGAGAACTTGTCCATATCTGCATCAACTTCTTTAATAGCGTAGTTGGTTGCATAAAGCAAATCTTTTTCCGCACTATTAATAGCCTTGTTTTTGTTGTTGGGAAGGGAAGTAATCTTATTAGCTAATCTTTCTATACGGTCTAAGAATTTCATAATAGCCTTAAATCCGTCTTCGTTCCAAGGTCCACCTTCGGTGTACGAGAAGCCAAACATCAAATACAACCTTAAAACGTCTGAACCGTATTGTTCAACGTATGGGTCGGGCGCGATAACGTTGCCTTTAGACTTACTCATTCTTTGTCCGTCTGGTCCTAAAATAACACCTTGGTGAACAAGCGATTTGAACGGCTCGTCAAACTTGAGATATCCCATATCCCTAAGTGCTTTCGTTATAAATCTTGCGTATAATAAGTGCATGCAAGCGTGTTCAGCACCACCAACGTATTTGTCTACGGGAAGCATTTTATTAATGATATCAGGGTTGAACGGCATATCGTCGTTATGTGCGTCAGGATATCTTAAATAATACCAGCTTGAGCAAACGAACGTATCAAGCGTGTCGGGGTCTCTATGCGCGTCTCCACCGCAAACGGGACATTTAACGTTCATAAAGCCTTTGTGTTTAGCGAGCGGTGATTCCCCGTCAGGCGTAAATTCAACGTCCATAGGAAGTTTAACGGGTAAATCTTGATAAGGTACGGGAACTGCGCCACATTTTTCACAGTGAATAACGGGAATAGGTGCGCCCCAATATCTTTGTCTTGAAACCAACCAGTCTCTTAATCTATAGTTGGTTTTATGTTCTCCAACGTTCTTTTTAACTAGTGAGTTAATAATAGCCTTTCTAGCCTCTTCGCTAGTCATACCGTCAAAGCCTAAACTGTTTATAACTATGCCGTCTTCGGTAAAGGGCAGGGTATCGTCGCAGTTAATTCCTTTGATAACCCTATTAATAGGCAAAGAATATTTTTTAGCAAAAGCAAAATCTCTTTCATCATGAGAAGGAACGCCCATAACTGCGCCCGTACCGTAAGAATATAAAACGTAATCGGCAACGTAGATAGGCACTTTTTTGCCGTTAATGGGGTTTATAGCGTCGTGACCGATATACACACCGGTTTTTTCACGAGTAGTCGATAACCTATCAATTTCATTTGTTTTAGAAGTTTCAAACACGTATTCTTCAACCGCTTTTCTTTGCGCGTCGCTAGTTAATTTTTTAACAAGCGGGTGTTCGGGCGCAAGAACTACGTAAGAAACACCGAATAGGGTATCGGCGCGGGTGGTAAATACCTTAAATTTATCGCCACTAACTGCGGTAAATTCAATTTCTCCACCAGTAGATTTGCCTATCCAGTTTTTTTGCATTAATTTAGTTTTTTCGGGCCAGTCGATTGTGTCAAGGCCTTGTAATAATTCTTCAGCGTAGTCGGTAATTTTAAAGAACCATTGTGTTAAATCTTTTTTTACAACAACGGAGTTACATCTTTCGCATTCGCCGTTAATAACTTGTTCGTTAGCAAGCACGGTTTTACAACTAGGGCACCAGTTAACAGGCGCTTCTTTACGGTATGCCAAGCCTTTTTCATAAAGTTTTAAAAACAACCATTGCGTCCATTTATAGTAATCTTCTTCACAAGTAATTATTTCTTGCGACCAGTCGAACATTGCGCCCATTTCTTTGAGCGTAACTTCCATGTTTGCAATATTTTTGTCAGTGGATTCTTTGGGGTGGATACCCGTTTTAATAGCAAAATTTTCTGCAGGCAACCCAAAAGCGTCAAAACCCATGGGTTGAAATACTTCATATCCCTTCATTTTTTTATAGCGAACGAAACTATCGGTTGGGCCATAGTTATACCAGTGCCCAAGGTGAAGTTTAGCGCCTGAGGGATACGAAAACATTTCTAAGCAGTAATATTTTTTGTCAGTATTCTTAAAATTAAATGCGTTAATTTTTTCTTTTTCCCAGTATTTTTGCCACTTTCTTTCCACTTTCTTAAAGTCCATTATTAATTTAGCCTCCGTGTGATAAAAATTATATTAATTATATAATATATAATAAAATTAGTCAACAAATTAATAAAAAATGTTTAATTTTAAGCAGTACTCAATAAAGTTTAGTTGAAAAGTTTACAAGATAAAAAATAGGTGGTATAATTTATAAAAAAACCAGTGGTTTTATATGAAAAATCCTTGCGAAAACGTAAAAAATCTTTTTAACGAATTTGATTTGTTGTACGGTGAAAATAACGTTTATCAACAAAACAGATATTTTACTACTTTTGAAAAATTTAAGAATAGTTTTGGTTATAAACAAGCTTTCGTTGCATCGTCAAGCGGTAGGGTAGAACTTTGTGGCAACCATACCGACCACAACGGTGGAAAGGTTTTGGCGTGTGGTATCAGTTTAGATACTCTTGCATTTTTCATGAAAAACGATGAAAACGTTATCAAAATTAAATCTGAAGGTTATAGGGACATAATAGTTGACGTGCTTGGGCCTGAGATTGAACCACCCTCAACTTCAAACGCGCTCGTTCGCGGTGTTGTGGTTGGACTAAAAAATCGTGGTTATAAAGTCGGTGGTTTTTCAGCGTGTATAACTAGTAACGTTTTAGGTGGCGCGGGGATTTCTTCTTCAGCGTCTTTTGAAGTGTTGATTTGTGAGATACTTAACTTTTTATATAACGACGGTTTGGTAGATGATTCGACTAAAGCTCTAATTTCTCAATTTGCTGAAAGGGAATATTTAAAAAACCATGCGGTTTGCTTGACCAAACGGCAATTGCATACGGTGGTTTAAAAAAAATGGATTTTAAAACCGACGGTAAAATTTTAGTAGAAAACGTAGATAATCAACTAAAAGATTTTACGCTTGTTTTAATCAATACGGGCGGTAGCCACGCTAATTTAACAAGCGAATACGCATCAATTCCAAACGAAATGTTTTCCGTTGCCAAATTCTTTAACAAAAACAAATTGATTGAAGTTGATGAAAAAGTTTTTTATGATAATTTACCTTCGCTTACCAAGTCGGTTAACGATAGGGCGATATTAAGAGCAATACACTTTTTTGAAGAGAACAAGCGAGTTGACAAAATTTGTAATGCATTAACAAATAACGACTATGAAACTTTTTTAAGCTGTATTAAAAAATCAGGTATTAGTTCTATGATTAAACTTCAAAATTGTTACGTTTCTGGGAGTGTATATCAACCTATTCCAAAAGCCCTTTCCGTTTGTGAAAAATTCTTAAACGATGGCGCAAATAGGGTTCACGGCGGTGGTTTTGCGGGCACTATTTTAAACGTTGTAAAAAATAACGAACTTGAATATTTTATAAAGAACGTTTCAAAAATTTTCGGCGTTGACAACGTGTTGCCACTTAAAGTTCGTAAAATAGGAACTTCCGTGTTATAATTAAGCAAAATTATTAAAAAATATTTTAATAAAATAATAAGTAAAAATCAAGCGTTTTCGCCGATTTAAAATCAAGTGATTTTATTGGCGAAAAATTTTTTTAAAAAATGCTATAAAATCGATTGACAATAGTATAAAAATATATATAATTTATATTATAATTTTTGTTTAACTTTATTAAACTTTTTGTTAAAATTTGCTAAACTTAAATAAAATTTTAAGGATTGAAAAATGATTTTAGGTGAAAAGATTAAAGAACTTCGACTTGCTATGGAGTTGACGCAAGAAGAGCTTGCGGATAGGTGCGAGTTGACGAAAGGGTACATTTCGCAATTAGAAAACGACTTGACAAGTCCGTCTATTGCAACGCTAATAGATATACTTTCAACACTTGGAACGAATTTGAAAGACTTTTTTTCGGAAACCGATTACGAAGAGAAAATCAAGTTTTCTAAAAACGAGTTTAACGAAAAGGAGACGGAAGGGTACGTGCTAAAATGGTTAGTTCCAAATTCGTTAAAAAACGCGATGGAGCCCGTACACATGTCGCTTAAACCAGGTTGCAGTACGGATGAAGACGTTCCGCACGAAGGAGAAGAGTTTGGGTACGTATTAAAAGGTGAAATCGTTCTTGTTGTGGGCAAGAAAAAAGTAAAGGTAAAAAAGGGCGAAAGTTTTTATTATACAGCAAACAAACTTCACCAAATTTTTAACCACACGGATAAAAAAGCTGAATTTATTTGGGTGTCGTCACCGCCTGAGTTTTAATAAAGCAAATTAAACACTTAAGATATAGGAGTTATTATGATTAATAGCGAAAAAATTATTGAATTGATAGGGATTAGTAGAGAATTTGAAGACGGTGTTCTTGCTGTGGACAACGTATCTTTATACGTAAGAAAGGGCGAATTTATCACTTTTTTAGGGCCTAGTGGTTGTGGTAAAACTACTACTTTAAGAATGATTGCGGGTTTTGATAAACCTAGTTCTGGTAAAATTTTACTTAACGGAAAAGATATAAGCGATTTACCACCGAATAAAAGACCTATTAATACGGTTTTTCAAAGATATGCACTTTTTCCGCACCTTAACGTATATGAAAACGTTGCTTTTGGTCTCAAATTAAAAAAGATAAAAGTAACTTACGAAAATGCTAAGGGCGAAACTATTCAAAAGATAGAAAAATTAAAGAAACACGAGATAAATCAAAAGGTTGAAAAGGCGTTAAAAATCGTTGATTTAGAAGGTTTTGAAAAGAGAAGCGTTTCTACCTTGTCGGGTGGTCAACAACAAAGGGTCGCAATAGCAAGAGCAATCGTTAACGAGCCACAAATTTTGCTTTTAGACGAGCCACTTGGCGCCCTTGATTTAAAGATGAGAAAGGACATGCAACTTGAGCTAAAAGAGATGCATCGCAAATTAGGTATAACGTTTATTTACGTAACGCACGACCAAGAAGAAGCGCTTACTATGAGTGATACGATTGTGGTTATGAAAGACGGTATAATTCAACAAATAGGCACACCGACCGACATATATAACGAGCCTAAGAACTCTTTTGTTGCCGACTTTATAGGCGATAGCAATATATTTAGTGGCACGATGGTCGGTAACAAAAAGGTTAAATTTATCGGCAACAACTTTGATTGTGTAGATGATTACCCCAAAAATGAAAAAGTTGACGTTGTCGTTCGACCCGAAGACGTTTTGTTAACCGACGTTGAAAACGGGCAAGTAAAAGGCAAAATTATTAGTTCTATATTTAAGGGCGTTCATTACGAAATGGTAATGCAAGTTGGCAAGTCCGAAGTAGTAATTCAAGACACTATCGAAAAGAAAGTGGGTGAAACAGTTGGACTAATTATTAAGCCTGAAGATATTCATATAATGGAAAAAGAATTTTCTTCAAACAAGTACGAAGGTTATATCACCAAGAAGAATACCGTTTGTTTTGGTGACGGCGAGTTTGAATGCGACGTAACTCAGTTGTACCCGGGCTCTATTTTAGATGAAGACGGTTACGTAATTACGTCTGATGGTGAGAAAATAGATCTTACCGACGTTGACGTAGACGTTGAAGTTGGACTTAAAGATATTGAAATTAGTGACGAACAAGATATCGGTGGGGTTATGGGCAACATTATTTCAATGATATATAAAGGCGACCACTATCAACTTATAGTTCGTACTGATGAAAACGAAGAAGATTTTGTTTTTGATACTGAAGATACTTGGAACGAAAACGATAGGGTATCTGTAATAATCCCTAAAGATAAAATCAAACTATCTCTAAAACAGGAGATTAAAAGATGACGAAAGAAAACAACTTTAAAGATTTAAATACCGTAAAGAAAAGTAGATTTAAGTTTTCTTTCTCAAGAAATCAACTTTGTATTCCTTACGCGTTATTTTTAATAATGTTCGTATTGATACCGTTGCTCCTTATAGTTTATTACGCTTTTGTAGACAAAAACGGTAACTTTACGTTCGTTAACTTTATAGATTTTTTTACTGACACAACTAAAATTAGCACTTTACTAATAAGTATTTTGGTTAGTTTAGTAGTAACGTTAATTTGCCTTCTTATCGCATATCCCGTAGCGTATATTCTATCAAGAATGAGCCGTAAAATAGCATTTATTTTATTATTGCTTTTTATAATGCCGATGTGGATAAATTTCGTGTTAAGAGCGATGGCGATGAAAGAACTTTTGAGTTTAATAGGAATTCCGCTTGGCTCTTTTGCAAATATTATAGGCTTAACTTACGACTATTTGCCGTTTATGATTTTGCCACTTTACTCAACTTTAATTAAAATGGATAAAAGTTTAGAAGAAGCGGCGTCCGATCTTGGCGCGGGCAAAATTAGGGTGTTTAAAAACGTTACTTTGCCGTTGTCGGTTCCAGGGATTATTAGTGGTGCTATGATGGTGTTTTTACCCGTTATGAGTTGTTACGTTATTACCGATTCGTTTAGCGGTAGTACGGGCTTTACCGTTATAGGCAAACTAATTGCTTGGTGCTTCCTTGGAGAAAACGGTACAATGACCAACGTTAACGGCGGGGCTACGATTTCACTTATAATGCTTATTATATTATTCGTAACAATGCTTGTAACAGGTGGGTTTAAAGGGGACGAATCTGTTAGGGGGACAAATCTATGATAAAAAAATTTTTTTCTCGCGGATACGTGTTTTTAGTTTTAGCATTTATATACATACCGATTTTTATTTTAGTAATATATAGCTTTAACCAAGGCAAAACCATAGGCGTATGGGAAAGTTTTTCACTAGTTTGGTATAAGAAGTTGCACGAGATTAAAGACGTTGTTTTAAACACCGTAGTTTTAGCGGTTGTGTCTTCTATTATTGCAACGATTTTAGGCACTTTAGGTGCTATAGGTATATATTATAGCAAAGGCAAACTTGGTAAAGGTGTTAAAGGGCTCTCTCAAATTCCCGTGGTTAACTCCGAAGTAGTGACGGCTTGTGCGCTTGTAATGTTATTTATGATACTTGGAATGTCGCATCGCTCGATGTTTGGTTTATACGTTGGGCATGTATTATTATCTGCGCCTTTCGTTGTATTATCTGTTATGCCAAAACTTAAACAAATGGATTCAAGCCTATACGAAGCGGCTTTAGACTTAGGTGCAACGCCTACGCAAGCATTGTTCAAAGTTGTTTTGCCTGAGATTTTACCTGGTGTATTTGCTGGCTTTATGTTAGCGGTAACCTTGTCGTTAGACGATTATATAGTAACGGC
>JAEIGA010008451.1_pt1 | contig 15608 bp, 17 predicted proteins | sample 9270691 | NCBI WGS metagenome assembly JAEIGA01 (sample SAMN17057246, study PRJNA624740) | gut metagenome | biome: biome; isolation source: fecal sample | host: Bos grunniens | place: China: Xizang | collected 2019
AAATCATGAATATCTCAGAACAAAAAAAACTTTAAATCGTTGTGCTTTCAAATACTTTGTATTACATTTGCATACAAATAATAAGTGATATGGAAACAGCAGTAAAGGTATCTACATCCTTCCGATTGAATGCGGAATTGGTGGAAAAAATGAAGGTGGCAGCCAAGGCCAGCAACCGCAGTCTGAACAACTTTGTGGAAAGCATTCTCTTGAATGTCATGTATCATGAGACAGCAGAAAACATCACCATGGCAGCCATCGAGGAAGCCAAGGCACAGCAAGAAGCATATAATAACGGCACGCTGTCAGCAAATCCGATTGATTTGTCCAGCGTTGACAATATGCTCAAATCAATGGGTATATGAAGCAGCTTATCCCGACCACACAATACAAGAAAGACTTGAAGCGATACGCAAAGCAACCCAAGAAACTGGAAGCACTGCTTGAAATCCTTCGTCTTTTAGCCAATGAAGAACCTATACCGGAAAATTGCAGACCTCACATGCTGACAGGGCAATACAAGGGATGTATGGAATGCCATATAGGTGGTGATTTCCTCTTGATATGGATTGACAAGGATATCATTAGCTTGGTTCGACTAGGTTCGCATTCCGAATTGTTCGGAACGAATAAAAGATAACAGATGACGGGGATGTAAACGAAACCCACTTCATAGCATTGGAAGAACTTGATAAACGGGCGGTCATTACAGAAGTCTAGCGAAATTCCAACAAATACTGTGAGACTAGACTCCGGGATAAAGACGGTTATATTCTTCCTTATCTGAAAGATTATGAAATTGAATATAAAGGATGTTCAATTGAAGACATATAATCGATGTCCAGTAATCGTAAAATTTATAGAATACAAGAATCAATGACAAATAAATTGCTACAATCAATGCTATTGAGAACCGTGTTATTAAGTTCAGCCATCCTCTCATCCTGCCAGAAGGAACGGTTGGTTGAGAAATGGCCAAACCAAGAGAAACAGGAAACTAATGGTCGGAACAGTCATTCGGAACAGACCGACAGTACCAAAGTTACACCGGAATTTGATATCAACGGTTGGGAAGGAAGCATCGATGCCGACTTTACTTTCGGTAGTGAAGAAACAGAATAAGGAATCAGAAAGACGGAATTTAAAATCCGTTTTGGATGTAAAAATTAGACAAACTAATATAATCACATATCATTGTTACCGAAGGGAAGACCTTTATCTTGTTGGTTGAGAAGAAGCAGTAGCTCATTCAACTACCAAACGAATACCGATGGGTTAATTGTCATCTATAACCGAAAACAACAAAAGGGAAACAAATACATCTATCTATTATTCATTCATTTACACTTTAACATTTCTGTAATAAACTCCTTGATGTGCCAATTTTTAAGTTGCATAACAGAATCAATCCATCTTCATATCTTATAAATAACTTTTTTGCGTAAAATAATCGTTCACATATTTGTATACTATAATTTAATTGCATATATTTGTCACAGAATCCAATGACTGAGGGAGTCAATCGTCATAAGTAAAAACATCAACGTCCCTGGTTGAACCAAATTTTAACTACTATGAAGAAAACCTATCCTTCCATTTGTTTCATAAAATAGGATTTATCCCATTTTAACTTTGCAATGTATCCTTAGCAAAAGGTGTACACTTGAACATCGGAATAATCTTATTCCGTACATGCTGCTTTATTACCGTTTCGTTCCTAAAAAAAGAACGACACTGAATTTACTTTGCACTCTAGCAAGGTATGTCTTACACTAAACCTTTTATTTATGAAAAAAACAATCTTATTCTTTTTAACCTCGGTATCGCTTCTCCTCTCTTCATGCGGAAGTGATGCGACTGAAATTCCCGATGTCAATCCCGATAATGGTAACAATACCGAGAAGCCGGATACCAATAAAAAATCCCCGACATTAGCTGATATTATACAACTCAACAAGACCATCGCAGATGCTTTCAAGAACAAGCCTACTGCATCTAAAGAAGATTTGGAATCCTTCATGGATGCATACAACTATTCCGGATGTACATATGCCAATAATAAATACCACATCACATTCAAGAACGGCGTAGAAACCGTACTTGACCTGAATGGCTACACATCTCCTGTTGAAAGAAATTCAAAAAGTTCATCACGCAGCTCCCGTACAGGAAACCAACAGACTACTACACCGCTGAGTAATACCAAAGTTTTGTTTTGGGAAGCTGGACCTTTCGGACCTACTCTTTACGACACTGTCGGTGTGCTGGTTGAATCCTATGTAGGTGCTGACCATGTGACAACACTTTTCGGAGCAGATTGTACCTGGCAATCACTGATGACACTTTCCGAATATGCAACGGTCATCATCAACGGTTTGGGCTTTAATGCAGAATGGATAGTAACTGGTCAAGAATACATTACGGCATTTGACCATTCATCCGTACAAGATTATATCAGTGTATACTCTGCTGTGGTTGATGGTGTTCTCAAACATTATTATATGGTCAAGCATACCTATATTTCCTTGTTTGTCGCACCGATAAACACCTCTGCCATTGTCTTCAATGCAAGTGCATCCGGCGGTGTCTCATCTACGATGGCACAAGCCTTTAGCAAGGCTGGCTTTACCGCATACCTGGGCTTCGACAACATGGTGACCCCGGATTGGGCAGCAGCGAAAGCAGCACAGTTCTTCGATGCCATGATGACGGGTAGAGTTACTACTGGCCAAGCAGTTTCAGGTAACTTTCTTACCGCAAGTCCGATAAAGATTGATGACCGGACAGAACTGAAAGTTGGCATGACATTCACAGGCGATACTAGTCTGACATATCCCTTCTCCGCTCAGACGGATGAGATGGCTGTAAAAAGCATCCTCAAAAACTATGGTTTCGAAGATGAATCCGTCTTTGACCAATTAATTACTGAGAACAGACTCAAGTTCTCCTTTGATAATCGTATTCAATACCTGGATTTGTCCGGTATGGGTTTAACGGGAGAAATATCCACTGTTTTTGACGACTTGGACGAACTTGTATTATTGAATCTCAGTGAAAACGAACTCACAGGAAACATCCCGGAATTCATGGGCGAATATAAGAACATGACCAGTCTGAATTTGTCCAACAACTTATTGTCAGGCAATATACCTGAATCATTTGTCCGATACTATGACAACAAACGATACATCAATTTAAGCTATAATCAGATGCAAGGGATGATACCGTTTGGGAAATACACAGACAACAACACCTTCTTCTATTTTGACCGAAGATATATCTATGTCTCCGACGGTCAGACGATAGATAATAAGACCGGGTTATGGTATGCCGATGAACCGATACAATAACTATTTCTTTTTTCATAACAGAGAGTTTTTCATTGTAGGAAAGAGGTTATATCCACAGGGTGTTTTTACACCCTCCTCTTTTTAATTTCTGCTGTTGCAGATGAGTCCCCGATGTTACGTATATAGGAAAATGTCTACTATTGTAGATAAGACTATTATGAAAGAAAAATCATTTCTTGATGTTTATTGTAGGAAAATGTCTACTATTGTAGGCTAAGAGCCAACCTGTATCTATCTATCATGATGTTTATTGTAAGAAAATGTCTACTATTGTAGGCGTTCTTTGCAACTGTTGTACCTTCAGCGTGATGTTTATTGGATTCTGCGTCAATTTTTCTTTCCCGATTGTTAAATAATGAACCCCACAATCCCCACCTCCCGCCACCGCAAATCCGAACGAATCGCCTCCATAGTAGGCGACTCGTTCGCCGACCACAAGGACGAACGTGCCCTCATGGCCGCCATGATTGACGAATTAAGCAAAGGTACACGCTGGCGCAAGGATGCACTCGAATGTATAAAAGGCTGCTATCCTCAATATTTTGATGGCAAGGAACCGAAATAATAATCAAGTAATTGAATAAATGATTAAAATCTTAATCCTATGGATAATGAAATACAAATGAATACCTTAATGGTAGAAGCTGTGATGAAAGCTCTAAGAAGAGCAAATATTCCAGTGTATAAAGCAGCAGATGATTTGGCTGAAATTCTACAGTTAGCAGGTGAACAAGTAGAGTTCAGTAAAAAGAAAAAGCACCTGAAACCGAGTCCGCTTCCCGAAAGAAACATCAACCGTCTGTCGTTTCAAGTGCTGATGGTACAAAGATAATAAAAGAATTGGATAAATATATCAATTATTGCAAAGAAAAAGATATTAAACGTACTAATACTTTTATAGGGGATGTGTCTAAAATATTAAAAGCACATCGAGAAGGTAGTGGTAGCGAATATGCTACATTTATAACCTCGAATAATAAAATGATTACTTTTCGATTAAGTAATCATAATGCTACAATTAAAAACTTTGATTATAAGGGTGAAGATGAAGGTGTTAGCATAGTCATTGCGTTTGAAAAAGATAACAAGGGGCTAAATAAAGGATTGAAAATATAAAAATACAGAGATATGAAAATAGTAAGAACAGAACAAGAGGTTAATCAACTTTTGAATGAATGTGTAGAAGCTGAAGAAATGGGAACCACCAAATTCCCAGGAATGACTTATGAACAAGGACTTAAAGATGCAATTGAATGGCTTTGTGGTGACTCAAATTGTTATCCGTTGGATGATTGATGTGATATTACGATAATATTATCAGAAGGGGGGTGTGTCAAGGTAACGATAGCATAATTAAAGGCATTGAAATATTCCTTACAAATACATGCTTCCCTTTATAAAAGAGAGATGAAAATAAAAAGATAAAAAACATGGGTATCAGACGAAAAACACAACCTGTTGTGTGGACAGAACAGACAATGCAGAACAAATATCAGCAAATCTTTGATATAGACGATATCACGTTGTAATAGTTTTCATACTCAACAATTGGGGAAATAACACAACTTCATTCAAACTAAAATCATTTTCTTTCCCTATTGTTAATCTTTCGACAAGCAAAGCAAGGTCGCCAAACAACTCTTAACTCATAAAATCCGTGCGAATCGAGAGCAGAGCAAGCTAGCTTGACTATGCCGAGGTGAAACCGGATTTCAAGATAACGAAGTTGGATTAACTCATTTCTCCCCTCCGTTCCGAAATAATGGACGCTCTCCCCATACCTTTGTCAAATGAATGTGACCATCATAATAACTGTCGCTACCATACTTTGTATTTTTGCATGGCTATGGAAAGTCGTTTTTCGCAAGAAACGACACCAATGGTATATCCGCAGAGCAAAAGAAATATATAAACGGATAAATACAGAAAAAAACAACTATACTCATGCCCAACTGGTAAGCTTTCTCAGGCATATCAATCCCTACGTCTTCGAAGAATTATTATTGATTGCATTCGAACAGAAAGGCTATCACATTATCCGTAATCACAGTTACAGTGGTGATGGTGGCATTGACGGACATGTTGTTATTGATAAAAAGAAAATCCCTATACAGGCCAAACGTTACAGTTCCTATATTCGTAGAGAACATGTAGCAGCTTTCGCAAAAGTGGTTGCTAAGAAACGTGTGCCATTCGGATATTTTATACACACCGGAAGAACAGGTTCTGTAGGTGGCGACCCCTCCTATACTACGGTACGAATTATTAGCGGCCAAAGACTCATCAACCTTTTTGACCGAAGTATAATAGACATATAATCATTTATCGTAACCGGTATTTATTTTGTGCGAAATCATAATTTTCGAGCAGAACTCTCAATTCCTTTTTCCGCCTTTCATAGACTCCCCTATCTCGAGATTTCAACATCAGCAGCTCCGTAAACGCACGTTCGTAATCTCCCTTCTTAAACAATCGATAAAAATCGCTTCGTATGAGTCCGGCCAATCCTATGTTATAGATAACGCTTCCCATCACATCATAAACATTGACCGGATAATCAGGTCCCAGGTCTGCCTTGACCTTTTCTATTCCCGGTGTTACCAGATACAACATGTCATAGTCGAAGAGCAAGTCTGCCATCTCCGCTGTTATCTCATCACCGGGTTCCAAATTTCGCACCCATTGATATTTGGTATGACACAAATGATGACCGTACCCCACTGCAGGTTCTTCCCCATCCATATACACCTCTGTAGACAACCCTTCCAAATCCTTTATCAAGGACTTCATATGTTCACTTATTTGTCCCGAACAAGAAATACTTCCTGATAACAGACATATGATGATTATTATCAATTTTCCCATGTTGCAAATGTAAACTGCAATCATCCATTTTTTTAGAACACCGCGATAATTACACGATAATATTAGTGACAGATTTGAGAATCACTTATACCATAATAACATTTTTACATCATTTTATTTATTTAATTATTTGAATAATAATAATTTATCAACTACAAAAGAAACTAAAATAATCACCCGAAAAAATAAATATAAAAATTACACCTTCTCCCTATTGTTAAGAGATTTCGACAAGCGAAGCAAGGTCGCCAAACAACTCATAACTCATAACTTTTTACTCTCCTCAAATAGAAATCACGAATTCCCATAAGGCCAATTCATATCAGCGTACCTTTGTTGTATCATCCATAATCTACAAAGCCATGAATTTCAATTATCAGTTCTTTAGGGATATGCTAAAAGGTGATGGTATCATCTGGACGGTCTATATACTGTTAAGCATTATATCCATCTTCGAAGTTTTCAGTGCAGGCAGCAGCCTTAGTTTCGAAACCGGGGATTACTACACTCCCATCAAACATCATAGCATTACATTAGCGTTAGGAGCGATGGTCGTTTGGATGGTTCATCACATTCCCTTAAAATTTTTCCGGCTGATACCCTTCATTTTCCTTCCGCTCTCATTCGTCCTTTTGCTGACATTGACGATTATGGGTATGATTGATGAAAACCGCATCAACGATGCATCCCGTTGGATTTTCGGTTTCCAACCCTCCGAAATGGCTAAGATGGCCGTAGTGGTGACGGTTGCATACCTGTTGGCCCATTACCAACGAGAGGACGGGTGTGCCCCAGAAGCTTTCAAACCCGTTCTTTTAACTTCAGGTGTCATCATTTTACTCATTGCTCCCGAAAACGGGTCTACCGCTCTGCTTCTTGCCGCGGTAGTCTATATGATGATGCTTGTCGGACGCATACCGGGTCGGCAGATGCTAAAGCTTACCCTGACAGTCCTGGTAGGTGCTTCCCTTCTGGTAACAGCACTTGTAACGGTACCACCTAAAGTCTATAAAGATGTTCCCGGCACACACCGCTTCGTAACCTGGCGTAACCGCATCATTGAGTTCTTCAACGAAGAAGAAGTCCCGGCTGCCAAATTCGATATTGACAAGAAAGCTCAGGTCGCTCATGCCAACATCGCCATAGCAACCAGCCACATCATCGGTAAGGGGCCAGGTAACTCCGTTCAGCGCGACCACCTCTCACATGGCTATTCAGATTTTATCTATGCCATTACGGTCGAAGAAACAGGACTCCTAGGCGGTGCTTTTGTGGTGATGCTATATATCATTCTTGTGTTCAGAGCTGGACGAATAGCCAAGCGATGTGACAAATATTTCCCCGCTTTCCTCGTAATTGGCGTTACACTGCTGCTTGTCAGCCAGGCCATGTTGCACATGATGGTGTCCGTTGGACTCTTCCCCGTAACGGGACAACCACTGCCACTTGTATCCAAGGGAGGAACCTCCATTCTGTTCAATTGTGTCTACATAGGCATACTTCTCAGTGTTAGCCGATACGTACTCGAACACGATGCCGACAGTAATGCAGAATCCGGTGAACCGGCCACAACCGATGTCCAACACCATACCTGACAGCAACCACTCCTATTTACTCTCTATTTGTGCAAGAACTCTTGCATAAATAGAGACCCGCTGCCAGATAACATCCCTCATGTAAAAGAATTCACGATTTCTACAGCACATTATCCGAATGTAATTACCTTTGCATCAGAAACCTTAAAAACAACAAATATGAAAACAACTGCTAATCTTATCCTTTGTATGATGTTCGCCCTCGTACCATTTAACATGAGTGCAAATACTATCAGCAGTAATAACCCGTCTGCTGTTTATGAACAGGATGACAGCTACGACTACGCTATCAAAGTCCTGGATAAAGCCAACGAACGTATCAAGAACAAGGACATTACTGGTGGGGTGGACTATTTCATCAACAACATCCAGCGATACAGATACGACAACGACGAACTCCTTTATTTTTTGGCATCTTCTGCCGAAGACATGCGTAATGTGATTATGCAATACAACAATGCCCTGGCTATGTCTTACAACGGGTACAATGCAGGGACCGTATTGGCCGAAGGGTATAACAATTCCAATCGTGTCATCAAACTGAATGCCATCATGATTGAATACTGCGTAAGAGCTGCTGATATGGGACACGATGATGCACAAGCCATGTTGCGACAATTACAGATTCAGGCACAGATAAACAACTCTGCCGGCAGCTATCCGAATAACTCCTATCAGAACAGCGGTAACAACGAATACCGCAAGAAACAGTTGCTGGATAATATTGCGACCTACGAGAAACGTATCCGCGAGGTACAGTCCCAATTAGGCAATGGCATTGCTACAGATGCTATGGGCAACCAGACCATCTCTAACTACAGACGAATGATAGAAGAAGCCAAACGCGAGCTCCGCAGTATGGGTTACAACATCTATTGATTTCTCCATCCATGATAAGGTCTCCACGAGGGACCTTATCATACAAGTTCATTTAATAATTCACAAATCTATGAATGAATCAATAAAGAAAGGCTTCACCTTTCACTTGCCCATATAGGCAGTAATTGGCTCAGCCTGTTCCCTGATTTTTGAAGCTTTGCAAAAATACATTTTTCCTCCAATACTACAAAATTTCTAGGCTTTTCAAAACATCCCGTCTTTACATTTATACATTTTTTCATCATTACATTTGTTTAATTCAATATTTATCAATATATTTGCAGTAGATAAGGATAGGGACTTTATCACAACCCATTAATAATCCCGGCAACCCTAGCCGACAGATAGAAACACAAATATGAAGAACAAGAACAACCACCGTAAAGTTACCGGCAAACCATCCGTACCGCAGAAGCAGCCGCATGAACAATCCGTAACCAAGCCGTCCGATGCAAACAATCGCTTGTCCACAGATGAAAATTTATATGCCCGGCCTAACGGAAAACTTCGTCCTAAACTGATGTATTATACAGTCAACGGCAAATGTCGCTTTCTGTTGACTTTAATACTCCTGTTTATCGTTCAGCTTGCAATGGCAGAAACATTATCCGGTAAGGTTGTCAAGGTAACGGACGGAGACACATTCACGTTACTGGCAACAGGGAATAAACAGCACCGCATCCGATTGCATGGTATCGATGCTCCCGAGACCAGGGGCGGACAACCCTATTCCCGGAAGTCCAAGGATTTCCTTGCAGCGATGATTACAGGTAAGCAAGTAAAGGTTAAAGTCAAAAGCCGCGACCGTTATGGACGTGTAGTTGGTATTGTTTCAACCCGCAACGTCAGCGATGTCAATCTTCGCATGCTACAAGAAGGAATGGCATGGCATTACATCCAGTATGACAAGACACCGGCATATAAAAAAGCCCAGGAAACAGCTAAAAAACAGCGGAGGGGATTATGGACGGACCCTTCTCCAGTCAACCCCCATGATTGGAGAAAGAAACACACCAGGTAGCATTAACCGGGAGAGGGAATAAATCCGTAGGATGAATAAATAAAAAATTCTTTTCCCCATTGTTAGAGATTTCGACAAGCGTAGCAATGTCGAACGCGCCAAGCCTAGCAATAAGCGTAGCGATATTGCAACAGCGGCCAACGAAGTGAAGCCGCAAGCGACAAGCGTAGCAAGGTCGCCAAAAACTCATAACTCATAAAATCCGTGCGAACCGAGAGCAGAACAAGCTCGCTTGACTATGCCGAGGTGAAGCCGGATTTCAAGACAACGAAGTTGGATTAACTTATTTCTCCCCTCCGTTCCGAAATAATGAACGCTTCACGCATACCTTCGCTACTGGGACTAGCAACAGCAACCAGTAGCACTTTCTGTGAAGCACTAACCATCGATTCACAAAGTACAGGAAAGGGACCTGTTGTATCAATGTATAACCGCCGTAACCCTAACGGCCAAATGATTTAAACTATGACACCATTTAATTCCTTGACAGGGATGTTTCCCTTGTCCAAAACCCTTGCGTTTAAACTTATTCCGGTAGGTCAGACTGACCGTAACATCCGTAACAGCGGTATCCTTACAGCTGATGAAGAACTCGAACAAAATGCCATCCGTTTGAAAGAACTGGCCGACGATTTTCACAAGGACTTTATCGAAAGTGTTTTAGGAGAGATGAAACTAATTGAGACAGACAACGGTCAATTGGATTCAATCCAGGAATATGCCAGACTCATTGAAAGTGATTTCAAGAAAGATAAGGAACTAGAAAAACAATTCCTCACAGTCCAACAATCGCTCCGAAGACAAATATCACGGGCATTTACCCAAGATAGTATCTACCCCAAACTCGACAAGAAAGAACTTATCACCGAACTTCTCCCCAAAAGAGTGACCGGAGAAGATGCATTTGTTCTATCCAAATTCAACAAGTTCACTTCATACCTTCGTTACTACAACATGTCACGCATGAATATGTATACCGAAGACGATAACACATACACCATTGCATCCCGGGTAGTCAATGATAATCTACCGGTCTTTTATAACAATTTAAAGAAATATCCGGTTATTCGGGAAACCTTGGGTGAAGACACCATACAGCAGATTTACCGTGATTTCGAGCCCTATCTTAACGTTGGCACACTTGACGAAATTTTTACTCTTGGCTATTTCAATCTAGTCCTGACACAGACACAGATTGAGGTATACAACAGCGTACTGAACGGATTCAACACAGAGAATGGGCACGTTCCGGGTATCAATCATTACATCCATATCCACAACCAGGGTCTCTCTAAAGGTGAAAAGGCCCTCACTTCCCTCACTAAGCTGAAGAAACAGATTCTCAGTGACCGCGTAAAACTCTCCTGGACCTCTAAAGAGTTCCAAACAGCAGCAGACATGATGCAGGCCATCCAAGAATTCCACCGCTTCTATGGTTCCGAAATCGAAAAGGATTTGCGAATGTTACTGCTCAATATAGCCCAATACAATCTCGAAGGGATTTTCATCCGAAATGACAAGGGATTGACACAAATATCCCTTCAGAATTATGGGCGCTGGAATTCGGTTAACGAAGAACTGCTTCAAGTCTTCAGTGACAAAGTTCCTCCACGAAAGCGTTCCGAGGACGAAGATGATTTTCTGAAGCGAATCAACAAATACGTTTCCAACATCGACAGCTTCTCCATTGCCGATTTGGACCGCTACATGTTTGCCCATAGCAAACCATTGACAGACTATTTCACCCGAATGGGAGCATACGAATCCGCAACTACACAAAAGACCAATCATTTTGTGACCATTGCAAATTCCTGGACAGACCTATACCCTCTTTTGAACCGTGTGGTAGAAGGTACAGTCAAAGACCTCTCCAGAGCATCAGACAGCATCCTTGTCAAGAATTATATGGATGCCATGCTGGAATTGTTGCATTTCATCAAACCGCTCTGTAGCAGAGGTGATGAACAAGGTCGTGACACTGCATTTTACGATACCTTTGATAAGCTTTGGGAAAAATTCTCACAAGTTACGAATCTTTACGACCGCGTCCGTAACTTCATGACACGCAAACCTTATACCACGAATAAGATGAAACTTAATTTCGGTTCACCAACACTGCTTGACGGATGGAGCCGTGATAAAGAACGTGTTAACCGTTGCTGCATCTTCCGTAAGGACGGATTATATTATCTGGGTATTCTCGATAAAACCGGTCTGGATATATTCACCGAAGCCCCTACTGGCACCCCAGGTCATTGTTACGAAAAGATGTATTATGACCTGTTCGGCGATGCAGCCAAAATGCTTCCCAAGATTGCCTTTGCCGGCAAGAATGCAGGTCTTTACCAGCCATCCGAAGAAATCCTGCGTATCCGCGAACAAGGCAGCTATAAAGCAGGTGCGACATTCAATCTGGATGACCTCCATAAGTTGATAGATTTCTACAAGCAAGTCATGACTCTTAATCCTAAATGGAGCCATGTCAAGTTCCCGTGGAAAGAAACTGAGGAGTATACTAGCATCAAGCAGTTTACCGATGACTTTACCGGTTACGACTACATGATAGAGTTCCAGCCTGTTGATGCCGATTATATGCATCGCATGGTCGACGAGGGTAAGCTCCATCTGTTCCAAATCTACAACAAGAACTTTTCTCCATACAGCAAGGGCAAGAAATCATTGTACACCCAATATTTCTCCATGCTCTTCGACCCACGTAATATGGAGAATGTTATCTATAAACTCTCTGGTGGAGCAGAAATGTTCTTCCGCAAGGCCAGCCTGCATCCTTCCAGACCGACACACCCTGCAGGTCTCCCTATCGAGAATAAACGTCCTGTACCGGGCGGCGTACCATCCAAGAGTCTCTTCAAGTACGACCTGGTCAAAGATAAACGTTATACCGTAGACCAATACATGCTGCATTTACCGGTTTCCATCAACTATTCCGTTGTAGAGCCAAAAGGAATGCCGGTTACAGCCAAGGTCCGTCAACTTATCCGTGAAGGAGCTTTCCGTCACATTATCGGTATCCATCGAGGTGAGAAGAACCTCCTTTACGTCAGTGTCATCGACCGTAACGGCAAGCTGGTCGAACAGAAATCGCTCAACATCATTGATAGTGACAACAATGGTCTGAAAATATCCACCGATTACAATGACCTCTTGCAGCGCCGTAGCAACGAACGCCAGCAGGCACGTAAAGACTGGCAGACCATCGAGAATATAAAGAACATCAAGGAGGGCTATCTCGGCCAGGCAGTCAGCAAGATTACCGACTTGATACTCCAGTATGATGCGCTGGTTGTTATGGAATCTCTCAGCGGGAAGTTCAAGAACTCACGGATGAAGATTGAGAAGAACATCTACCAGAAGTTCGAAAAACAGCTCGTTGACAAGCTCAACTTCCTTGTCAAGAAAGACCGCGATGCGTTACAGCCGGGAGGCATCCTTCGTGGATACCAGTTTACCGACAAATCAGACTTATCCGATTACCAGAATGGCATCATCTTCTATGTGCCATCTGCATACACTTCGGCCATTTGCCCGGTAACAGGCTTTGTCAACTTGTTCAACCTGCATTACGACAAGATGGATACCGTAAAATCCTTCTTCGGCAAGTTCGATGTCATCCGTTACAACCCGGCACACAACCATTTCGAGTTCACCTTCGATTACACGAAATTCACCGACCGGGCTAAAGGCAGCCGGACACAATGGACTATCTCTACCCAGGGACAACGTGTTCACAACTACAAGGACAATGGCACATGGTTTTCTGAAGAAGTCAATTTGACTAATATGTTCCATCATCTCTTCATTTCTCACGGTATCGATGTCAGCGGCAACCTCAAACAAGCCATTGCCGAAGTCAACAAGCGCAGCTTCTACGAAGAACTTGTTGAGTTGTTCAATCTGACCGTCCAGATATGTAATGTCTCAACAATATTGGACGAGGACTACCTCATTTCTCCGGTTGCCCAAGAGGACGGAACCTATTTCCGTTCATCGGCAAGAAAGACAGATTATCCGGTAGATACCGATGCCGGTGCGGCATACCACATTGCATTGAAAGGTTCAATGATTATCCGTAACATTGCCGATGCAGCACCGGGTGAGAAAGTACGCATGGGCATTACCAATGCCGAATGGTTTAGTTTCGTCCAGAACAGATAACCTAATTGTTACACATCATTTCATTTTTTGTTTCATTATAGTTAAGCGATGGAGGGAGGACACCCTCCTTCCATCCTACTCTTACCCATTGATTATGTCTATCGATTTTACAAAGTTAAAACGTTCCTTGATGAACCAATACCATCAGACACACAACATCCATCCAGAAGAATTCTATAGAGGTCTATGTTGGATGGAAGACGTTGTCTGCCATATCCTCGAGAAGCAAGGCCATTGCGAGACAACCGAGCAACAGCTCCTCTCCTATCTCGAGGAAGAACTCCAACAGACAGTCGAACTCCTTCAAGAGCGTGACCGCGAAATTCACCGTCTCAAACAGATGAATAAGGACCTCCGAAAGCTTACTAAAAAAGACCGCAGAGAATTAAAGAAAGACATCAATATCAGTGTCCTTTGTCGCGATAACCGCAAGCTCATCAAAGAGCGTGACCTTTACTTGAGTAGGCTCAATTCCACCCGAGCAGAGGAGCCCCATGAATAATGTTACAACAAATAGCGAACAGGATTTCAGAGACTATCACTCCCTTACATTTCTATATAGATACATATTATCATTTATGTAATTTATTCTTTATGTGATAATTAAATATTAACACGACAAACTAAAAAATCAAAATCTAAAAAGAAACTGTTAACGCACACTGAAAACAGACGAGCAAAGCAATGGTACATGCATCAAGCGAAGCAAAGATGCAGCCGCAAAGCAACTCATTACTTATAATTCATAACTTTTCACCTCCGTTCCGAAATAATGAACGCTTGCCGCATACCTTTACCCCCGATAATTAATATGTTTAATTTTAAATCCATTCAAAATGAAAACATTTTGTAAACATTCCTTATTAGGGGGGGGGTAAAAATAGCCCTGCTGCCCAATTCGCAAAGGGAACATTCTTTTTCCTATTATTAGTCTCCGCATGTACTACCTTCACAGCATGCAGCGATGATGCAGAGAATAGTCCTGTTCTCGCTAGTAACAAACTCAACATTACCGTCGGACTACAACAGCCACAAGGACGGGCTATCATTACAGGCACAACACTCCCCGAAAGCTCCTCAATCGGTGTCCTACTCGATGACGGCGAAGCAACATCCTACGATACGTACAACAACATCAAGTTCACAGCTGCTACTGAGAATTCCAAACAAGTATGGAACCCCGCATCAGACATCGTACTCGATGAAACCAAGGGTACACTCTACGCTTACTACCCGTATGCAGCAGGTACGAATCTCGCTGCTATCCCTGTCAAAACAGCGTCACAGACTGACTATCTCTACGCAGAACCGGTAACCAATGTCAGCGAAAAGAATGCCAACGTATCGGTTACCATGAAGCACATGCTCGCTAACGTCAATGTAACTGTCAACAAAGGTACTTACGTAGGTACAGGTAATATCTCCAAGATTTCCATCCAATCCGACGGTATCGCAACAGCAGGTATATTCAATGCTGCACAGGAGACTCCGGCTTTTACCACTACAACAGGTGCAGGCGATGAAATCGAACAGACCATCAGCACTACTCTAGGCAATGCTATCGATATCATGGTAGTACCGACAGGTGCTGCAAAACCTATTACCTTCATGGTACGCGTTGACGATGTGGACTACACCGTAAAATCATCTGATGTAACACTCGAAAGTGGTTATTCTTACGAATATACCCTCTCACTCAACTCTACGTTCATGAGTGTGTCA
>JAEIGA010008452.1_pt1 | contig 15607 bp, 11 predicted proteins | sample 9270691 | NCBI WGS metagenome assembly JAEIGA01 (sample SAMN17057246, study PRJNA624740) | gut metagenome | biome: biome; isolation source: fecal sample | host: Bos grunniens | place: China: Xizang | collected 2019
GTTACGGGTGTGAACGTGAAGGGATGATTTGAGTTGGTGTATGCTCTCCCAATCGATGCCCTCGTAGGGGTCGTTTGTGATGACTGCGGAGTCGCAGGATAGTAGGGTAGCCGAGAGGGTTAGTAGGGTGAGAAATTTTTTAATAAACGTATCTGTTTTTTATTTGTTTTCCGGTTTTGCAAAGATAGGAAATTGTGCCCGAATATGGTGCTCCCAAGGGCTGTTTTTTCTCTTTTTTGGGATGCTTAAATGTGGCTAATCTATCCCTCTGAAAAAGGTTTCGGAATGTTTCGTTTGGGGTGTCCACTCCACGTCGGTTATTAGGTCAGACACCCATCCGTACCATATAATAGGGCGAAAACGAAACTTTTTGTGGTTACGAAACGAAACGTTGCGAAATGTTTTCTACAACGCTTTCGTGGTGGTTAAGTAACTGATAATTAGTGCAGTAGTGCGGGTTGTGTGGCGCTTGTTGATAGCTGTTTGAAAAAATATATGGGCGGTAAGATTGTCTTTTGCTCGAAATGTTTATTTTTGCAGTAACTATACTACGTATAGCCCAATCTGATCGGAAAACAACACAAAATTGCAATCAAAATATTTCACAACAATGATGAATTTGGATTTTCACACTTACAGGGAGATATGCCAGCAGCCCGCAATGTGGCTCAAAGCATATGACTTGGTCCTCTCGCGCAAAGCGGAGATCAAAGCTTTCGTCGATCGCTACATCGCACAGGGTTATGACATCGTTCTGACCGGTGCTGGTACTTCGGCTTACATCGGTGATGCACTTCAAGTGGCACTCTACAACACCTCGTTTGCGGGCTGTCGCAGCATCGCAACCACCGACATTATCACCTCGGCGGAGATGTACTTCAACAAAGAGAGCAAAGTGCTTCTCGTTTCGTTTGCTCGCTCGGGTAACAGCCCCGAGAGTGTTGGTACCATCAATCTCGTGAACAAGACCGCTGGTGAGGTTGCTCACATCTTCATCACCTGCAATGAGCAGGGTGAACTCGCAAAGATGGCGGCTGCAAGCCCCGAGAATACTCTCCTTATGCTTCTTCCCAAGGAGACCAACGACCTCTCGCTCGCAATGACCAGCAGCTACTCGACTATGCTTCTCACCTGCTCGATGATTGCAAATATCGATAACCTCGAAGCTCACGCAGACTACCTCCGCACTATGGCAGAGAACACCGCAAAGGCTATCGAGAAGTATGAGGGTGCTATCCGCGAGATCGCTTCGCGTCCCTTCAAACGTGCCGTGTTCCTCGGTACCGGTGAGTTGCAGGGTATCGCTGAGGAGTCGCGCCTGAAATTGCAGGAGCTCACCGATGGTTCGGTTATGTGTGCATTCGACTCGTTCCTCGGCTTCCGTCACGGTCCCAAAGCTGTTATCGACAAGGATACCCTCTTGGTATACCTTCTCTCGGAGGAGCCCAGCGTTCAGCGCTACGAGTATGACCTGATCCGCCAGATCCGTGCAAACAACGAGATCGTAGGTTATGTTGCAGTTTCGCAGACCGAGCCCAAGATTGAGGGTGAGTACTTCGATCTGAATGTAGTTATTGGCGCACCTACCTCGGAGCACCGCTACTATTCGTGCGTAAGCTATGTGGTGGCTGCACAGTTGCTCGGTATGTTCAAATCTATCGATATGGGTTTGAGCCCCGATGCACCTTCGGTTTCGGGTAACATTTCGAGGGTTGTAGAGGGCGTGATCATCTACGAGGACTAAACAAAACAAAAATAAGGAGGTTCGGGAAAAAAATTTTTTCTCTTTTCCGAGAAAAAGGGTGGAAAACCAAACGGTTTTCCACATAGAGAAACCTAATAGCCTCTGAATGTTTTTGGAACAAACGACATCATAATTATAAAACAAAAACAAAATGGCAAAAACAGAAGATCTTTTGAAAAGAATCGGTGAGTTGGAGCAGGAGACCGGTGTAAAACGCACCATCTTCGCTGTTTGCCCCAACTCCACCGCAGTGATTCGTGCATCGTACCGCGCTGCAAAGCGCAACAATGCGCCAATCTACTTCGCTGCTACGCTCAACCAGATCGACAACGATGGTGGTTACACCGGTATGACGCAGGAGCAGTTCACCAAACTCCTCCGCTTCGAGCAGGAGAGGGTGAACTACACCGGTTGCTCGATCGTGGCTATCGACCACGGTGGTCCCTGGCTCAAAGACAAACAGAGGGTTGAGAGCTGGTCGACCGAGGATGCAATGCAGGGTGTTAAGGAGTCTTTCGAGGCGGCTGTTGCAGCTGGCTACGACCTGATCCACGTAGATCCCACCGTTGATATCTACGTTCCCAAGGGCGAGACTATCGACATCCGCGTGGTTGCAGCTCGTACCGTAGAGCTCATCAAGCACACCGAGGACTACCGCAAAGCAAACGGCTTCGCCCCCATCTCGTATGAGGTAGGAACCGAGGAGGTTCACGGTGGCTTGGCAGACGACACCACTTTCGACACCTTCATCGTAGAACTCAAAAAGGGCTTGGAGGCAGTTGGTTTGGCAGACGTATGGCCTTGCTTCATCGTAGGTAAGGTTGGTACCGACCTCCACACCACCGTATTCGATCCCGAGGTTGCTCGCAAACTCACCGCAAAGGTTCGCCCCTATGGTAGCTACATCAAAGGCCACTACACCGATGGCGTAAGCAACCCCGAGGAGTACCCCTTGACCGGTATGGGTGCAGCAAACGTAGGCCCCGAGTTCACCATCGCAGAGTATGAGGCTCTTGCCGAGCTCGAAGAGGTTGAGAAACGCCTCGACGCAGAGGGCAAGGTGGCAGTTCGCTCCGAGATGATCGCTGTTCTCACTCGCCTTGTACGCGATTCGGGCCGCTGGCTCAAATGGTTGCAGGACGACGAGCAGGGTGTGGCATTCGAGGATTTGGCTGCCGACCGCCGCTTGTGGCTCGTGCAGACCGGTTGCCGCTACATCTGGCAGCACCCCGAGGCTCTCGCAGCACGCACACAACTCTTCAATAACCTCGCGCGCGTGGGTATCAATGCAGAGGAGGTTGTGCTCGGTCGCATCGAGAGGGATATGGACAAATACTTTGTTGCATTCAACCTCGTTGGTCTGAACGATCTTTTGTAATGGAACAACCAAAACAAAACTATAAACAACTATTCACTAATTCATTAAAACTTTAATCAGATGAAACAGAATGTACGCTTTTTGACAGCTTTGCGTAGCGGTTTCGTAGCTTTGGCTCTGATGGTATTGGCACTTCCCGCCTTTGCACAGAAAGCCGAGGTTAAAGGTATCGTTACTGATGCTGACAGTGGTCAGCCTCTGGTGGGTGTAACTGTAATCGCCGACAGCGGTGCAGGTACTGCAACAGATGCTTATGGTCACTATGCACTCTATGTGGATGTTAATGACGCTATCGCTTTCGACTACCTCGGCTACGTGCCCGTAAAAGAGAAAGTGGCAGGTCGCACCACTATCAATGTTGGTTTGAAACAGGATGCAAAAGCAATCGAAGAGGTTGTGGTGCTCGGTTACACCACCCAGAAGAAAGCAGAGATTTCGAGCTCTATCGTATCTCTGTCGAGCGAGGCCCTCAACGACTTGACTACCAGCGATGTTGGTAGTATGTTGCAGGGTAAAGCTGCTGGTGTGCTTGTTATGAGCGCTTCGGGTCAGCCCGGTCAGGCTGCCGACATCCGCATCCGTGGTACAGGTTCGATTTCGGCAGGTGCAGGTCCTATGTACGTTGTCGATGGTGTTGCCGGTGGTTCGTTCAACCCCAACGACGTTGAGTCGCTCACCATCTTGAAGGACGCAGCTGCTACCGCACTCTATGGTGCTTCGGCATCGGGTGGTGTAATCGTTGTTACCACCAAATCGGCAAAGAGCAACAAACCCGTTGTGAACTTCAAGGCTACCGCTGGTATCAAGAAGGCAAATATGGGTCGCTTCTCGCCTATGGATTCGGCAGAGCTCTACGAGACCCAGAGGGGTATGTACTCCAAGTCGCTCTTCGCTATGCAGCGTCCCGAGAGCCTCTTGCAGCAGGATTTCGACTGGGTTAACGCTATGTTCCAGACCGGTTTCGTTCAGGACTACTATGCTTCGGCAGCTGGCCGCAGCGGTAAGACCAACTACTTCGTAAGTGTAGACCACTACGATGAGAAAGGTACCCTGATGAATACCAACTTCGAGCGCAACTCGGCTCGTTTGAACCTCTCGACCGCTTTGTCGGATAAGGTTCACTTGGATGTACGTTTGAGCTATGATCGCTCCAACAACCAGGAGGAGTCGTCGTATGTTACCTTGGAGTGCGCATACCGTGCTCTTCCTTGGGATAACCCATACGTTCAGGCACAGGACGAGGCTGGTAACTGGTATTCTACCGACGAGGTTCTTCTCGTAGATGCAGCAAAACGTTCGGATAACGGTGAGGCTTGGTACTCGCACGACAAATACAACGTTCTCCACAACGAGCAGTACAACTTCGCTCGCAGCACTTCGGAGGAGACCGTTGCAGACGTTCAGCTCACTTGGAACGTTACCGATTGGTTGATGTTCACCTCGACCAACCGTTTCAGCACCAGCGCTTCGATGTATGAGCAGTATATCGACCCCCGCACCCAGTTGCCTTCCTATGGTAATGGTTATATCTACCAGTCGGATTGGACCGGTAGTGGTTTTGGTACCACCAACCTCTTGAAGGCTCACAAAGAGTTCGGCGATCACAGCATCGACGGTATCGTTGGTTGGGAGTTCGGTCGCAGCCACGGCAAATCGATGTGGGCTTCGGGTACCGATATGCCCAACGGTCAGGCTTCGCTCAGCAACGCAGTTATGATGGAGATAGGTGGTTATGAGTATCCTTCGACTGCTTGGGCTTGGTTGGCACAGGCACAGTACTCCTATCAGGGTAAATATGTAGCTACCGCTTCGGTTCGTTACGACGAGATTTCGAAGTTTGCTCCCAAAGCACGTGGTGGTTACTTCCCCGGTGTATCGGCTGCTTGGTTGGTATCGAAAGAGGAGTTTATGCTCGCTAACGACGCTATCACCTTCTTGAAACTCCGTGGTGGTTACGGTAAGACCGGTAACGACAACATCGAGGACTTCCTCTATCAGGACACCTACGCTCTCAACGCACAGTATGAGAACATCGTAGCAGCAGTTTTGGAGCGTCAGGCTAACCCCAACCTCGGCTGGGAGGAGGCTTATATGACCAGCTTCGGTATGGATGCTACCTTGTACAACAACGTAAACGTAACCTTGGAGCTCTACAACACCGTAAATAAGAACCTCTTGCTCGCAGTGCCCCAGGCATCCAGCACCGGTTTCTTTGAGTTTATGGCAAACGTAGGTGCAGTTCGCAACCGCGGTATCGAGCTTGCTGTTGATGGCAACATCTTCAAGACTCGTGACTTCGTATGGAACTTGGGCTTCAACATTGGTTTGAACCGCAACACCGTAGAGAGCTTGCCCAATGGTGAGTTCTTGCAGAGCAACTCCAACAACCTCAAACAGCTCGTTCGCGAGGGTGAGGCACTCGGTACTTGGTACTTGCCTAAATGGGCTGGCGTAGATGTTGAGAATGGTGATCCTCTGTGGTACACCGGTGAGGTAGACGAGAACGGCGAGTTCGTACGCGACGAGAACGGCAACCTCCCCACCACCAACAAATATGCTGATGCACAGGCACAGATCGTTGGCTACGCTACTCCCAAGTTCAGCGGTGGTATCAACACTTCGCTTACCTACAAGAACTTCACTTTGAGTATGAACGGTTCGTTTGTATACGGCAATAGCGTTTACAACTACACCCGTACCGTTATGGACTCGGATGGTGCATACAACGACTACAACATGATGTCGCACAACAATGGTCTTGGTTGGGTACGTTGGACCGAGGCGACTCCCAACGCAACCCACCCCAAACTCAAATTGCAGGGTAACAAAGATGCTCACTCGGCATCGTCGCGTTACTTGGAGGATGGTAGCTTCTTCCGTCTCCGTAACGTAACCTTGGCATACGACGTTCCCGCCGCTGTTACCAACAAACTTGGTATGGCAGGTGCTCGAGTATTCCTCTCGGCTGACAACATCCTGACTATCTCGAAATTCTCGGGTATGGACCCCGAGGTTCGCTTGGAGTCGTCGGGCCACTACTTGGCAGGTACCTACTCGAACAACTATCCCGTGCCCAAGACTGTTAGCGTTGGTATCGACGTAAGGTTCTAATCGATATACCAATATTATAATTTAGAGAAAAACTATGAAACGCATATTCCACATACTCCTTGTTCTGGGTATTGCTGGCGCTGTTGCTGGTTGTGAGATGGAGCACTATCGCTCGGATACGATGACTTCTGCACAGCTCAAAGACGATCCCAGCTCCGCAGTGTACACCACTGACGGTAACTACTCTCTGTTCAAGGACATCAAAGAGTATCGTGGTAAAGAGGATTCGGGTCTGACCTACCAGAAGATTTGGTTCCATATGTCCGAGATGCGTGGTGATAACGCCGTATTGTCGGGTCGTACCACCTCGCCCATCTATGAGTCGGCTCGCTTGTCCGACAACGCGACTCTCAAACAGCAGACTGCCATCTGGTGGTTGTCGTATAAGATTATCTATTCGGCAAATACCATCATTGAGAGTATGCCCGAGAGCGACGATGCCGCAAGCAACCACTTGCTCGGCGAGAACTACTTCCTCAGGGCTATCTGCCACCTGAACCTCTCGCAGCTCTTCTCGCACCAGTACTCCTACGGTAAGGACAGGTTGGGCGTAGTACTTCGCACCTCGACCGATTGCTCGGTTACTACCCGTGCAACTGTCAGCCAAGTATATGACCAGATTGTCAGTGACTTGCAGGATGCTGCTCGCCTTATGAAGAATGGCACTCGTCGTGGTGATGCAGGCTATGCTTCCTATGAGGCTGCACGCGCTCTTCTTACCCGTGTGTATCTCTATATGGAGAATTGGGAGGGTGTCATCACCCTCGCCGAGGAGATGTTGGGTGGTGATATGGCTGGCAAACTCGATCCCAGCATCACCAACCTCTACTCCAATGCACGTAACTCGAAGGAGACCCTCTGGTGTATCGCCAATATGGCTTCCGAAACCGTAGGTCGTTCGTCGCTCGGCTCGATGTACTACTCGCCTAATGGTACGGGTGGTATCGGCTGGGGCGAGGTCTATTGGTCGGATCCCCTGTTGGAGCTTATGGAACGCTACCCCGAGGACTTGCGCTATACATCCATGTGTGAGCTCTACGCCGCAAAGGATGATGGTATGGCAATGGTTCGCTGGCCTATGGACCAGGGCGCCGAAGTAGATTGGAGGACCAATAACGTGGCTGTCGATGCGGTGAAGAACGACGCCGGCAATTGGGAGTTCACCTACAAGGATACCAAATACGAGGTAAAGGAGAAGGTTGTCAATGGCTACACCGAGTACTACATCGAAGGCTATGAGGCTGGCCAGCAGACAAAGGTCTATGTTAGTGCCAACACCGATAAGGTGAACGGCATCCGCCAGAACTTCCCTATGTTCCAGATGAAGAAGTTCTCCAACCAGGATGGTGATTCAAACCTTGCATCGCCCATTATGATTCGCTGGGGTGAGGTTATCCTCAACTATGCGGAGGCATTGGCGATGACTCCCGGCAGGGAGGCCGACGCTATCAGGGCTGTGAACGTGATCCGCGACCGTGCGCTTATCCCTGCTTGGGATGAAAACCACAAATGGGAGGATCACGGCTACCAGAGCGTTATCGAGGTAGTGAACGATGAGCGCCGCAGGGAGCTTTGCTTCGAGGGCCATCGTCCCTATGACGTGATGCGTCAGCGTCGCGATCTCGATCGTCGCTTCACTGGTGTTCACCCCTGGGAGGTGGTTAGGTTTGGCGAGGACGAGGCAGGTTGCCACGCACATCGTATGATCTACCGTATCCCCTACGACGAGATCTCCGTTAGTGGAATACCCCAGAATGACTAATTCTGATATAACCAAGACTAATAACAAGAAAAAACTATGAAAAAGATATTATTGATTCTCAGTTTGGCAGCTATGGGTTTGGTGTCGTGTGAGATGGATCACTACCGTTCGGACACCATGACCTCTACGCAGCTTAAAGACGATCCCGGTGCGGCAGTATATACTACCGACGGTAACTATTCGCTCTTCAAAGATGTTTTGGAGTACAAAGGTTCGACCGACTCGGGTAACTCCTACGTTCGCCACTTCTTCCAGATGGCAGAGTTCCGTGGTGACAACGCTTGCTTGTCGGGCCGTACTTCGGACCCCTTCTATGAGGCGTTCAACTACACCGACAATGGTGGTTTGAAGAACAACAAATACTTCTGGTGGATTGCCTATAAGATCATCTACGGTGCAAACTCCAACATCGAGGCTATCGATGAGAACTCCTCGAACGAGGCATCGCATATGAAAGGTGAGAACTACTTTATGAGGGCTATCTGCCACTTCCACCTCGTGAACCTCTACGCTAAACCCTACTCGTGTGGCAGGGAGAATATGGGTGTGGTTCTCCGCAATTCGACCGACTGCTCGGTAACCGAGCGTGCTACCGTAGGTCAGGTTTACGACCAGATCGTTAGCGACCTTAAGGAGGCAGCTCGCCTTATGGAGAAGGGTAGCCGCCGTGGTGATGCAGGTTACATTTCGAGGGAAGCTGCTCTCGCATTGCTTACCCGTGTTCACCTCTATATGGGCAACAACGACGAAGTTATCAATATCGCAAACGAGCTTCTTGGTGGCGATCCCTCCTCGAAACTCGATCCCGACTTGGCTAACATCTTCGTGAACGCTCGTTCGTCGAAGGAGACTCTCTGGTGCGTGGCTCACGTTGCAACCGAGACTGCTGCTCGTAGCTCGATTGGTTCGATGTACTACTCGCCCAATGGTACCGGTGGTACCGGTTGGGGTGAGATCTACTGGTCGGATCCTATGTTGGAGCTTATGGAGCGCTATCCCGAGGACAAACGTCTTGCTGCTTACTATGAGCTCTACGATCAGCAGGCTGATGGTAAGGCTATGGTACACTGGCCTATGTTCCAGGGTGATGACACCAACTGGTACACCAACAACATTGTTACCGACGTAGAGAAGAATGCTGATGGCAAATGGGCATTCTCTTACAGCGGCAAAAACTACGTTGTAGAGGAGAAGGTTGTAAATGGCTACAAGGAGTACTACGTTGAGGGTTATGAGGCTGGCAAACAGACCAAGGTTTATGTTCGCCCCAACACCACCAAGATCAACGGTATCCGCCAGAACTTCCCCATGTACCAGATGAAGAAATTCTCGGGCCAGGATGGCGACTCGAACCTTTCGTCGCCTATTATGATCCGCTGGGCAGAGGTTATCCTCAACCGTGCAGAGGCTCTTGCTAAAACCGGTGCTGATGGTTCGGCTATTGCCGACGTAAACGTTATCCGTACCCGTGCAGGTATCCCCGCTTGGGGCGCAGATCACGCTTGGGCGGATCACGGCTATGCAGACGTGTTGAGCGTAGTTCTCGACGAGCGTCGTAGGGAGCTCTGCTTCGAGGGTCACCGTGCATTCGACGTATGGAGGAACCAGATGTCGATGGACCGCCGCTTTGCAGGTGCACACCCCTGGGAGGTTGTTGACTACACCGACGATCGTATCCCCTACAAGATTCCCCAGGACGAGATCGACGTAAGCGGTATTCCCCAGAACTAATCAGTGATTTTTCCTCCCGATCTGTGGAGTGCCCCTTGTGGGGTGCTCCACGGGGTGGGGGAGAGAAAACACAATAAGGAAACAATAGAGATAGATAGAAAACAATGAAAAAGTTTTTTGCACTTGCAGCTGTTGCTGCTATGTTCATCGCTTGTGGTGGTGAGAAACCCGCTCCCCAGCCCCAGCCCCAGCCCGGTGTCGGTGACGAAGTTGAATTCGAGGGCGCAATTTCGATTGATGGTCAGTATGCAGATTGGGATGCTGTAACCGAGAATATTCAGGTAGCTACTCTCCCCGAGGGTGAGTGCCGCTACTCGCAGTTGAAAACTTTCAAACTCCACGCAGACGAGAACTTCATCTACGTTTACTGCGAGTTCGACCCCACCAACACTTTGGTGTTTGTTCCCTACTTCGACCTCGATAGCGATGCTACCACCGGTAACACTTCGAAATGGGATGGCGCTGGCTATGAGGCAAAGGCCGAGGGCGATATCTGGACTTGGACTCTCGACGCAGACGAGAACCCCGTAAGCCAGGAGGCTCCCAAAGCTTGGGATCCCGCATTCTATGAGTACACCGACGAGGGTACCATCGAGGTATGCCCCGCAAGCCTTGGTGCAGTTATTTCGAGCACTCCCGCTCCCACCAAAGATGGCTTGTATGCATTTGAGGCTGCATTGGTTCGCGAGATTCTCGACGATGCCTATGGTTTGGAGGGTACGTTCACTATGGGTATGATCCAGTACGATATGGACTGGATGTACATCGGCCAGCTCCCCTGCCAGAGCGAGGATGCTCGTATGGAGGGTGCTTTGGAGGAGATGCTCACCGTGACCCTTCCCTAATTGCCGAGAGCATTAGAGCAAGATAGATTTTTTTCATTGCGGGGATGAAACCCCGCAATGGAGCAGGATAGAACACACAACCCTTTTATTTTACTAATTTTATTTTTACACAAACACACAATGAAAAAGTTTTTTGCACTTGCAGCTATGGCTGCTATGTTAATAGCTTGTGGCGGTGAGAAACCCACTCCTCATCCCCAGCCCCAGCCCGTTCCCGGTGAAGGTGACGAGCAGGTAGAGAGCGCTATCAAAGTTGACGGTCAGTTTGACGACTGGGCAGCTCTCGACGCAAGCAAAGTTGTTAGCGTAGCTCTCAACGAGGAGGAAGGTACCTACAAGTACTCCGATCTCAAACTCGTTAAGGTTTATGCAGACGAGTTGTCGATCAACCTCTATGTTGAGTTCGATCCTATTCAGGCTATGAACTTCGGTCTTTTCATCGACGCAGACTTCGACGAGACCACCGGTCGTAACACTCCTTGGCGTGGTGTAGAGCTCTACTTCGAGGGTTCGATCTACGAGTGGCTGGAGGAGAATGAGGCATTCGTTGAGCAGCTTGGTGGCTTGGCTTGGACTCCCGGCCTCTTCCAGTTTGCAGGTGCAGACGATACCGACGAGTGGAACTGGACCGAGCTCGTAGCTGGTGGCATCGCTACCGCAAGCACTCCTGCTGCTGTTGGCGAGTTTGCTGCTGTTGAGATCTCGGTTATGCGCGAGATGATCGCTTACGACCTCGCAGAGACCGTAGGTTTGGGCTTCACCGTTGCAAACAATGGCTGGAACAACTGCGGCGTTCTTCCCCAGGTTTCGACCGAGGCAGAGGAGACCGGCGAGGTTGCTCACATGCTCGAGGTAGCTCTTCCCTAATTTTTTTAATTGGAGAGTAATCCTAAATTTTCCACCGTGGGACTGACTCCCTGCGGTGGACCAAACAACAAAAAACAAACCCTTATTTATTAACTTAACTAAAACCAAGCAAAACTATGAAAAAAATGTTTGCACTTGCAGCTATTGCTGCTATGTTCATCGCTTGCGGTGAGAAACCCGAACCCCAGCCCCAGCCCCAGCCCGGTCCCGGTACCGGTGAAGGTGATACCTATGTAGCTCCCATCACCATCGATGGTCAGTTCGCTGATTGGAATGCACTCGACGCAAGCAAAGTAGCAAGCGCTACTCTTCCTACCGGTACTGTTAAACACGACGGTCTTAACACTTTGAAAGTATATGCAGATGAGTCGTTCATCTACGTTTACTTTGAGTTCAACGATGAGGTTATCGCTGACAAGAGCTGGGTTCCTTTCCACCTCTATTTCAACACCGACAACGACACCACTACCGGTGGTGGCGCAGACGAATGGGGTGAGCCCTACTGCTGCGACTGGATGTGCGAGGCTACCATCTTCGATGGTGGCACATTCTGCTCGTGGGATCTCGGTTTGTTCCCCTGGGGTGGTGCAGCTGGTGAGAGCGGCTGGTCCTGGGATGCAACTCCCGAGAGCGAGCCTTCGGATGCTGACGCTTGGGGTGCTTTGATCGAGAGCGGTAATGGTTGCAGCAGCGGCGCTGGTGCTGGCAACGCATACGAGATCGCTATCACCAAAGAGATGCTTCCCGTTGAGTGGGCAGACACCTTCACCGTAGGTGCTGACATTCAGCAGGAGTGGACCACTTGCGGCTTCTTGCCCCAGGCAGAGGCTACCGATGAGAACCCCAACGGTCACATCGAGCTCCTCACCGTTACCACTGTTAAATAATTTATTTACAGTCGTAAAACCTCTCTCACTCGTGTGAGAGAAACAACAATCTTTTGCCAAGTGGCAACGGAGGAGGAAGAGGTTGATTTATAGAAGGGTTGTTTTCCTCACGCCTCTCTCCGCCCGACGGCAAAACAAACTTTTCCCTCGTGGGGGTGATACCCCGCGAGGGAGCAAAGATTTTTATTTTTCTTAAACAAACATTATTAACCTTACACAATGAACAAAAACTACATCGCACCATCCATCGAGATGGAGAGCCTGCACGTGGAGCAGGGCATCGCAATGAGCACACAGATTTTCGAACAGACACTCTTCAATGACATCATCCTCACCGAGGAGGAGGTAGAGTGGTAATTCTTTCCCCAAACAAACCTAACTAACACAAAACGCAGACTATAAAACTATGAAAAAGATATTCTACACTCTTATGACTGCCATTGTAGCCCTTGGCGCAGTGGCTTGCAGCAACGAAATAGACGAGAACCTCGCAACCACCGAGAGTCTCTCGATTGAGGTGGTAATTAGCGAGGCAACTCGTATCGCTCTGACAGATAATGGTACCGACGAGAATGGCAATCCCACACAAAAGCTCGGCTTTGAGGATGGCGACAAACTTTTGGTAACTACCGCTTGGGGTGGTGATACCACAAATTCGGCAAACAACTTCTGGTTTACCTATTCGAGCGAAACAGGCCTCTTTACTTGTACTGCCGAGGGCGTTGGTGCACTCAAAGGTCAGGAGCGCAATGTGTTCCATCTTGCTACCCACCCCGAGATGGGCTTGGTTGGCGGTGTGCTTTGCGACTCCGAGGCAGGTCTTGATGGCGTGGCTTTGGTTGGCTCCACTTCGGCTCTCGGCGAGGAGGCAATCACTCTCAACGCATATCCTATCTTGAAATACACCTCCGAGTATGAGGTGACCTTCACCGCTGGTAAGAGCGTCTTCGGTGCAATAAAGTCGTGGGGTATTGGTCAGTATGCAGAGTACACCTTCCCTGCCGGTACCGATGTGTATGTACCTCTTTTCTCCAATGGTACAATGAATTTCTCCGCAAGCATCAAAGGCGAGGTTGTGAAAGAGAAGGAACTCACCTTTGAGAACAACAAAATCTACAACCTCGGTACCTTGGAGGCTAACCCCGAGGAGTCGGCTGATGGCGACCCCGCAGGTATCGACATCACTATCGATGGCGTATTCACCGATTGGGCAAACATTACCAAGAATGTTGCAACTCTTCCCGCAGATGCAACAGTAACAACCAACATTAAGACTCTCAAAGCTTATGCAGATGCAAACAATATTTATGGTTATGTGGAGTTTGCAGTTATTGAAGATAATGTAAAATTTGTGATGGGTATAAATCTTGATAATGACACGGCTACTGGTAGTAATAACTGGTTGTTGACCAATGTGAAAGGTTGTGATCTCATTATTAGCAGTGGTACCTTCATTGAGTCTGGTACTTTCGCACTTTATTCTGCACCATTTGCGTGGGCTGGTTATAGTGTAGGAGATAAAACAATGGTAACATCCACAGGTTCGACCTCTATTGGTAATGGTCTTGCTGCTGTTGAGTTTGCAATTGCTCGTGAGCAACTTAATGCTTTAATGACAAGTGTCAATATCGGATTGGGTATTACAACCTATGGTTCAGGTGATAAGAAATTGGGCACTATGCCTTATGCAGATACTGCCCTCGTTATCCCCGTTCCCGCAGCAGAGTAATTATTCGAAAACCCTTTTATTAACTAACAATAAAACACACAAAAAACTATGATTAAGAAATTTTTGACCCTTGCAGTGGTTGCGGCATTGTTCGTAGCTTGCGGTGAGAAACCCGAGCCCCAGCCCCAGCCCAATCCCAACCCCGATACCGAGCAGGAGCCCGGCAATGAGGATGAGAAAGAGGAGGAACCCGCATTTGAGGGCCTCGTGAAGATCGATGGCAACTTCGACGATTGGGCAGCGCTCACCGAGGATCAGTATGTGATGTCCACCCTCCCCACCGAGGGCACTATGCAGTATCCCGTGCTCAAAACCCTCAAAGTATATGCCGACGAGATGTATATCTACATCTACATCGACTATGACGGACGTGGCGAGTACAACCCCACCGACGACGCTTGGACCCCCGTGGGTAACCTCGACCTCTTCTTCGACGAGGACAACAACCCCGAGACCGGTCGTCTTTACGGTTGGAGCAGCTGTTCGAGCATCCTTATGCAGGGCACCTTCAACGACACTACCATCTTTGATCCCGGTTGCAAACTCTACACCGGCGAGAATATGGTGGCAGATTGGAGCTGGGAGGATCTTGGCCTCTTCGGCTTTATGACCGCAGTTCTCCCCGTGGAGATTGCCGAGAACGTAAAAGCATTTGAGTGCGCACTTCTCCGTCCTATGCTCGGCTTCGAGATGGCAGACACCATCGGTGTGGGCGCTCTCGTGGAGTCCGCAGACTGGAAACACTTCGGCCACCTGCCCCAAAAATCTATGGAGCAGATCGAGGCTGACGGTGGCGAGTTGGCACCTATGCTCTACATCACCTTGCCCCCTATGGCAGAGGAGTAGAAAAGGGATAACCTCTTGAAATTTTAATCACAGTGGGCTGCCCCGATGGGCAGATGGCGCACGAGGCAGCCCACATTTTCCCCCCCCCATACAAAGCCCCCAACCGAAAACTACTACACGCTTGTAGGAATCCCCCCCATTGGGCGCCCCGCAGAGGTTTGTCGCGGATGAGTGCCCCACCAAAGAGGAAAACAAAGAGAGAAACAAAATATATAATAACAATAAAACAAACTTACTACCATGATCAAAAAAATCTTTGCGCTTGCACTTGCAGCCACTGCAATGTTGGCTTGCGGCCCCGTCGATCAGCCCAACCCCTATGAGGGCTTGACCGAGGTTACTTTCACCTCGCACAACAAACGTATCACCAACCCCGAGCGTGGTCTTTACTCACAGGAGTCGTTCCACTCGATGGACACCAAGCCTATGACCGCCACCAAGGTGAAGGCTGCACGTACCGCAGGTCGTACACTCTACCTGACTCTCTTCTACTTGGAGTCCTACATCGACTGCGACATCGAGCAGGCATTCCTCGACAATATGCAGGCTACCTTCGACGCACTCCGCGAGGGCGGTGCAAAGGCTATCGTGAGGTTTGGCTACACCAATAGCGAGGATAGCAAACCTTGGGATGCTACACAGGAGCAGGTGTTGCGCCACATCGAGCAGGTAACCCCCATCCTTATGAAGAATGCCGACGTGATCTA
>JAEIGA010008453.1_pt1 | contig 15606 bp, 10 predicted proteins | sample 9270691 | NCBI WGS metagenome assembly JAEIGA01 (sample SAMN17057246, study PRJNA624740) | gut metagenome | biome: biome; isolation source: fecal sample | host: Bos grunniens | place: China: Xizang | collected 2019
ACCAAGACACCGGAACTCGCCCAGGCATGTCGCGTGACACTGAACCGCCGCGGTGACGAGGCCACCGGCTGGAGCCGCGCATGGAAGCAGAACTTCTGGGCCCGCCTTGGTGACGGCGACCGTGCACTCAAACTGTTCCGCAGCCTGCTGCACCCGGCTGTAACTGAAGACGGTCACGTCAGCGGCACATATCCAAACCTCTTCTGCGCCCACCCGCCGTTCCAGATCGACGGCAACTTCGGCGGAGCAGCAGCAATCGGAGAGATGCTCCTGCAGAGCCACGAAGGTTTCATCAACCTGCTTCCGGCATTGCCGACAGACTGGAAAGAGGGTTCGCTGAATGGCTTCAAGACCAGAGGAGGGCATATCGTGGACCTTGAATGGAAGGAAGGCCGTGCAACCAAGATGACCATCACCGGAGGCTGGCAGCCAGACCTCAAGATCAAAGGCCCGGACGGCTTCTTCGACCTCAAAGTCAAACCCGGCAAGAAATACGTGATCAGCTTCTAGCCCAAAAACAATCCGCTTACCATCCAACCTCGTCACCCTGGACCACCTTCCACCTTGCCAGGTGTGCTCGGGGGTCGTTTTGCCGGACCCCTGAGCACGGCAATATGCCACAGAAGCGCACGGAAGGCACACAAGCGTGCTCAGGGGTGAGCACTTTTGACTCCCGAGCACACTGAACAGATGTTTAAAATAAATTTTAAGCACATTAAAATTAATTTTAAAACTATAAGAAAAAGAAAAACTTGCAGAATCTTTTTTTAAATCGAGTGGCATTCCTGCAGTTGACATATACCTTTGAGTCCGAACAAATCGTAAAATTATGACTCTAGGAAATCTAATCAACAGCAACTGCTACCACATCTGCACTAACGGGCATGACACTCCTATTTTGCTAAAGGATGAAGAAGACTTCATTACAGCATGCAACTTTATTGCTATTGTTGCATGGAAGCTTAAAGTAGACATTCTTGCTTTTATAGTTATGTCCAATCACCTGCACACACTTATAGCTTCCCAGAACAGGTCGGAAGCCAAAAGGTTCATCAGATTACTTAAACAGGAGATTTCGACATATCTTAAGAACAAATACGGAACACGTCATTGTTTCGAAGGAGTCAGTGACAGTATATCATTAGTAGATTCTGAAAAGTACCTGCAAAACTGCATAGCCTACATTCTTCGCAACGCCATATGTGCCAAGATATGCAAAAAACTGGAAGCCTATCCCTGGTCGAGCTACTCATCGTACTTTAACAAGCATAGTAGCAGTAAACTCAGAACAGTAGCATCACTCGGTATCCGTGAGAGAAGGCGGCTATTGAAATCCAGACTTGATTTGAGGAATGCCCCATTCACCATTGATGAAAATGGAAGAATTTGCAATCAATCTTTTGTCAGATTTGATATAGTTGAAAAAGCATTTCATAATTCCGGCAAGATGTTCCTCTCGTTTCTAGGACGCTGTAACGATGCTCAGATGGAATATGAGTTTGCGGTCAAGCCACAAATAAGAATTGATGACTATAACCTTGTAGCCACGGCAGAAAAACTTGTCGGGTCCTGGTTTAACGGTAAGGCACTGTCAGAATTAACGACAAGCGAAAAATGCCGGATAGTAAAGAATCTGTTCTTCAACAACAAAACGACTATTCCTCAACTCAGTCGCATATTAGGTCTGCCAAGAGAGCTGATAACCCAGGTTCTGAGCACCTGACCATGCCCATTGGGCACCGCACCATACGTGATCTTGGACCCAGATGCGAGCATGCAATCATGGGGCATCATACGTGATCATGAGACATCAGGTGGGATCATGAGGCAGCAGGTGGGATCATGGGACAGCATACGTGATCATGGGGCAGCAGGTGTAGGATGGGGTACCAAGTGACATCATTGGTCACCAGGTGTGCTCGGGGGTCGTTTTGCCGGACCCCTGAGCACAGCAATATGCCACAGAAGCGCACAGAAGGCACACAAGCGTGCTCAGGGGTCAGCATTTTTGACTCCCGAGCACACTGGATGGGAAAACGAAAGGGTTTATCGGAAAATCCGGAGCGGTGCGCGCCGAGGCTCAGAGCGGTGATCGGAGCGCCAGAGAGTTGGTCGGGGCGCTAGAGAGTGAGCATCGGAGCGCCAGAGAGTTGGTCGGGACGCTAGAGAGTGAACATCGGAACGCCAGAGAGTCGATCGGAACGCTAGAGCGTGAACATTTGGGATGGGATCTGGCGAGGGAGGCAGCGGAGGGCTACCGTGCCCTTCTGCACGCCGAGCGACTGCAGGGCTTCCAGAGAACACTGATAGGCCAGCTCGTGGGTATTGTTGTTCTCGCTGAGATGGCACAGGAAGATGTTCTTCAGGCCCGGGTGCCAGAAACGGCGGATTGCCGAAGCGCACTCGTCATTGCTCAGATGACCGCAGCCCTGAACGATTCTCATCTTCAGTTCGTAAGTATACGGACCGCTCATCAGCATGTCCATATCATAATTTGACTCCACCACGACTGTGTCCGCCTCACGCGCGAAAGCGACGGCCTCGTCTGTCATGCGACCAACGTCAGTCATGATGACAAACTTACGTCCATCAGCTTCGATAGCATATCCGACAGTCTGGGTAGCATCATGAGGAACAACAAAATAGCGCACCTTCATGCCAGCTATTTCCGTCCACTCCCCTTCAGGAAGCACCCTGCGGCAAGGAGCGATGGTCGGAGCCGTAAATGTATGTCGAGCCAGCGCACCATGAATTACGGCAGAAGTATATACAGGTTTGTTGAGACGCTTGCAGAAGGAACCCAGATGGCGGATATGATCCAGATGGTCATGGGTTACAAGCACTGCAGAAAACGAATCATAATCGAGATTATATTCCATCAGCACCTTCTTCAGGCGACGAAGGCTCACTCCGGCATCAATGATGATGGCACCGGAATCCGTTCCGAGATAGTAACAGTTGCCACAGCTTCCGCTGGATAGACTCATGAACTTTATCATCAGCAGCTGCCCTCCATTCTCAACGATTCATCATTCAGAACATCCGCAAGCAAGGCAGCAAGATCGGTTCCCGGCTCATAATACACTGCCGGCATACCGGCTGCTATGGCTCCGTCGACATTTTTCTGGGAATCATCAATAAATATAACATCCTCTGACGAACGTCCGATGTCAGCCAGCACGGCCTTATAGAATTTCTCTGAAGGTTTCAAAGCCTTCATTTCAAATGACATATAGCACTTGCGGAACACCTTTTCCAGAGGCACCCCTGCAGCTTCAAACATCTTCTTTGAGAAAGGCAGGCAGATCGGATTGTTATTGCTGAGCATGCACAGGTCATAGCCCTCACTCATCTTCTTGAGCAGTTCCGCCTTATAGGGAGCTATTCCGACAAGTATATGCGACATGGCGCGATCAACCTCCTCAGGCAAAATGCCCGGGCGAGATTCTGCCAGCACGATCGATCTGAAATCCTCAGCGGAAAGTGTTCCTTCCTCGAGATCACCATATATGCCCTTCTGATGGCATGCATCGATGATTTCATCGATGCCTTCATATCCTAACTCTTCACGGAAAACCTTCTTGCAGTCCTCTATATCAAGGTCCACAAGAACGCCTCCCATATCAAATATCACTGTCTTCTTATTCATTCTTATCTTCACAATATTTCTTGATCACACCATACGCATCCTGCACTCCGAGCTCTCCGGCACGCGAGAGGTCAATACATCCTTTCTCCTTATCCTTCAGATAGATAAGCACAAGACCTCTGTTAAAGTACGCATCACCCATATATGAATAGAGCTCGATGGCTTTGGTATAGTTCTCAATAGATTTCACATGTTCCTTCGACAGGCAGTACAGGTTTCCGAGATTGAAGTAGATGTACGGAATATCCGGCAGTATCTCTGCAGCAGCCTGCATATCACGGATAGCATCATCATAATCGTAGCTCCTGCTCACCTGGTCTTTCACACGGGCCCTGGTATTTCCTGAGTCATCCATTGTAAGAACCTGGACATTACTCTCGATAGAGGCAATGAATTCAATCATGTCTGCCCGGAGAACGCCGCGGTTCATATAATAGAACGCCGCGTAATAGTCGTCAAACTGAGTCAGTTCACGTTCCGATGCTCTCTCTGCCGAACTTTCCACAGCCTTGCTGTAATTGCCCAGAGATGAGTTAAACTGCTTTTGCGCCGACTCGCATAAAGCTCTCAGGAAGAATGCCTGAGGCGAATCTCCCTGCCATGCGACCGCCTCAGCGCGAGACAGCACAGCCTCATCAACCGCCATCGCCTCATTGCCGATGACTACCGGAACCGGCAGTTCAGTCAGGAACTTGACCAGCAGAGGATTCTCATATCCACGGGCCAGAGCATAATTGGTATCATCACGCTTATCAGCAAGTGCGAATTTATACAGAGGTCTCAAACGAACATTGATGTCTCTGTTCTGCAGAAGCTCATCATTGAAGTCCTTCTTGGCAAACTCTGCATCAAGAGAAAGCAGAGAACTGTATTTCTTTGTGGTATCAGCGAAAGAACCTGCATTGGTTATGTTCTTCTCCCGGTATTCCTTGACCTTGCGCTGAGCTGTGTCGTAGTCTTTCTTCGAGGACTTCATGTCACCCAGAAGGTTCTTGACATACGACCTGTTCATATATGCCTTGGCGAAGTCCGGATAAAGCTCGATCGCCATATCATAGTCATCCACAGCATTTTCAAGCATTCCGAGCTCGATGAATATCGAAGCACGATTGAAATATGCAAGGACATTCTCAGGATTGATGTTCAGCACCCTGTCAAGATCTGACAATGCCTCTTCATATGCTCCCAGCTGAGCGTGTATCAGTCCTCTGTTATAGAGAGTCAGGGCATTTCCAGGCTCTTCTTCGAGCACCTTGTTCAGGTCAGCCATCGCCTTTCGGTAATCCTGTTTCTCATAATACATGATGGCCCTGTTGAAATAGGCAAAAGTATTGAGAGTGTCCAGTTCGATAGCCTTATCCATATCCGCTATGGCATTGTCATAGTCCTTCTGCTCTGCGTACAGGCGTCCTCGACGGACATAGCCCTCAGAGTCGAATCTATCCAGCTTGATGGCTTTGTTATAGTCATTGAAAGCCTTCAAGGTATCTCCAAGGAAGAGGAGACTGGCTCCTCTGTTCAGAAATGCAGAAGGGTCCTTCGGCTGCTTCCTTATGTATTTGTCAAAGTCTGCGACGGCAAGTTCAAACTGCTGCGAAAGGAAGTATGTCACGCCACGGCTGAAGTAAAGGCCCTCAGAACCAGGGCGCAGATCAATCGCCCGCTGCAGGTTGGACAAGGCCACATCATAGTTACCGAAACGGCTCTCAGTTATACCCAGATAGTGGTATCCGGATGTGAACACAGGGTTTATCTGCACCGACTTCTCAAAATCCGCCTTTGCACCTCTCAGGTCGCCGAGATTGTATTTGGCGATGCCTCTGAAGAAATATGTCCAGTAGTCAGACTTGTCAAGCTGCAGAAGCACATTGAAGTTTTCTATCGCCTGAGCATATTTTCCGTCAGCGAGAGCCTGTCGTCCACGATACGAAAACATATCCTTGTCGTACTGGGCACACACATCTGCACTTCCCCCCACAAAGAGCAGAAGAATGGTGACGATATGTACAGCGAACCTGCGCATGATGAAAAATAAATTCTATGGTTTGAACGATTTTTACTATTTTTGGCGCCAAAATTACAAATATACACATTTATTGCGCGCATGCTGCCGAAAATGCTAAAAAAATCTACGATTTCAGCTATCGTCATCACGATAGCCATGGCACTGCTATGCATTCCGGCACAGCAGACTCATGCGCAGAACGCCATGTCGCGCGAACACCAGCCTGCAAAAAAGACGGTGACAGAGGCAAAACTGCTGCAGCAGCTCAGCTTCCTTTGCGACAGCCTTTGCCAGGGACGCGCTTTTGCTACCAAAGGAGGCTCGGAAGCAGCATTCTGGATTCACAGAGAGTTTGAGAGAATAGGCCTCATGAAGATGGGACCGTCATATGGCAAGAAAGTGTATGACGGGCACGGCAAGGTAGGACATAATATTGTAGCCATGCTCCCAGGATCCAAATATTTCACAAGAGATAGATATGTGATAGTTGGCGCTCACTACGACCATATTGGCCAGCTTGGAGAGAAGATGTACCCAGGAGCTGATGCAAATGCATCCGGAACCGTCGCGTTAATCAATCTTGCAGAGATGCTGAAGGCCCTTCGTGAATACGGCAAAAGCCACAATCACAATGTCATCTTCGTCGCATTTGACGGCAAGGAGCAGAACATGGCCGGCTCGTATGCGTTCTGGAGAATGATTGAAAACGGCGACCTCGTGGATCCTCAGACAGGCAAAGTCATCACAAAAGACAAGATCACCCTTATGGTAAACATCGACCAGATCGGCAGCACTCTCTCCCCTCTCAAGTCCGGACGCAGGGACTACCTCATCATGCTCGGAACCGAATCACTCAAGCCGACGAAAAGAGACATGCTTGAAATCTGCAACAGGATGTATGCCATTGACATGGACATCGACCTGACATATTACGGAAGCAAGGATTTCACCAGGATGTTCTACAGACTGTCCGACCAAAGAGTCTTCATTGACAACGGAATACCTGCCGTACTCTTCACCTCCGGAATCACCATGAACACCAACAAGACATGGGATAAACCGACCACACTGGACATGGAGGTATTCAAAAAAAGGATTTTCCTGATGTACCATTGGATTGAAAAGATGATCCAGTAGTCATAGACTTGCAGCACCGAGAAAAAATCACTATCTTTGGCCGATTATACCTTGCATTTAACTTTATAATACCCAAAGATACTGATGAGAGAATTTTTCAAGGTCCTGAGAACCTACGTCTCACCTTACAAGAAGAACCTTATATGGTCAATCATCCTGACCATATTTTCTGCGATATTCAACATTTTCTCTTTTGCACTCATCATTCCTATCCTTCAGATTCTGTTCGGATTGGATACCACCGTATATGAATTCATTCCATGGAACACAGACATGGACTTCATGGATCTTGCAAAAAACAACGCATATTTCTATGTCACGCAGTTGATTGATGAAGTCGGAGGTTCGATTACTCTTCTATACCTTGGACTATTCATGTTGGGCATCACTCTCTTGAAGACCTCATGCTACTTCGGTTCGTCAGCTGTGATGGTTCCTCTAAGAACAGGTATCATCCGTGACATCCGAGTAAAGGTATACGACAAATTGATGGGACTTCCTCTCAAATTCTTCTCGCATCAGAAGAAAGGCGACCTGATAGCAAGAATGACCGGAGACGTATCTGAGATCGAGCACTCTATTACAAGTTCTCTGGACATGCTCATCAAGAACCCGATCCTTATATTATTCTATTTCGGAACACTCATCTATACAAGCTGGCAGATGGCTCTGTTCACTATCTGTGTGGTTCCGTTCATGGCATGGATCATGGGAGCAATCGGAAAGAAGCTTAAGGCACGTTCACTCGAGGCCCAGAGCAAATGGAGTGAAATCCTGGCCCAGTTCGACGAAACCCTGGGCGGTCTCAGAGTCATCAAGGCATTCATCGCAGAAGACAAGATGAGAGACAGATTCAAAAACACAGCGAATTCATTCAGACAGTCAGTCAATAAGGTACAGATACGCCAGGCATCGGCACATCCGGTCAGTGAACTTTTAGGAACCGGCATGATCATGGTGGTGCTATGGTTCGGAGGCACGCTGATTCTAAGCAATTCGTCCCCTATCGATGCGCCTACATTCATATTCTTCATGATCATCCTTTACAGCGTACTGCAGCCACTGAAGGAACTCTCTAAGGCAGGATATGCAATTCCAAAGGGTATCGCATCAATCGAGCGAGTAAACAAGATCCTGACTGCCAAGAACGATCTTACAGAAGCAGCAGATCCTAAACACATCGGTGAGTTCAAGGACAAAATTGAAATCAAGGGATTGCATTTCAGCTATGATGAAACCAAAGAGATTCTTACAGATATCAACATGACAGTGCCTAAAGGCAAGATGGTTGCCCTGGTGGGACAGTCGGGATCTGGAAAGTCTACCCTCGTCGACCTTATTCCAAGATACTATGATGTGAATGAAGGAAGCATAACCATTGACGGAGTAGACATCCGCGACATGAAGATAAAGGAACTCAGAGGCTTTATTGGAAACGTAAACCAGGAGGCAATTCTGTTCAACGATACAATATTCAACAACATCGCTTTCGGTGTCGAAGGTGCGACAATGGAACAGGTGGTGGAGGCAGCCAAGATCGCAAATGCCCATGAGTTCATCATGGAGAAGGAGGATGGCTACATGACCAACATCGGAGACCGCGGAATGAAGCTTTCAGGAGGACAGAGACAGAGAATCAGCATCGCACGTGCCATTCTCAAGAACCCTGCGATCCTCATTCTTGATGAGGCGACTTCTGCCCTTGACACAGAATCCGAGAAACTGGTTCAGGAGGCTCTTGACAGACTTACAGGTTCAAGAACAACCATCGCTATCGCCCATAGACTTTCTACCATCAAGAATGCAGACGAAATCTGTGTAATGCATGAGGGAAGAATCGTGGAAAGAGGAAAACACGAAGAACTCATCGCCCTTGACGGATACTACAAGAAGCTAAACGACATGCAGGCCCTGTAGCCAGATGAAGATAAGAAGATACATAATGCCTGCAGCATTCATCCTGTATCTGGCGAGCGTGGCCATGTTATGCTTCATGCATGGCGACAAGCTTCCGGACTTAAAGGAGACATGGTTCGGCCTGCCTTCAGACAAGGTAGCCCATATGGCAATGTTCTTACCCTTCATCCCGCTTTCCTTCTTCACATTCAGAAATAAGAACAACTACGCAATAGTCGACATGCTGATACTGACGTCATTGCTTATACTAGGCGTCGGAACTGCGTACATGACTGAATTCATTCAGGAAAAGCTAAGCTACAGGACATACGACACCAAGGATCTTTACGCAGACTGCATCGGTCTGGGAGTCGGCTACCTGTCGATCACGGTCTGGATTATCATCAGAAACATAAGAAAACGACTCTGACATGAAAAGACTTCTCATCCTCTCATTTATAATATTACTCAATATCCCGGCACACTCGCAAAGTTCCATTGTAAAGGACTTCAGGCCGGCGTGTGACTCCCTCAGGACGCTCATAACCGAAAAAACGACTGTAAAAGGAGGACTCCGGATAAAGAACATATTGAAAAGAGATGGACAGCTGGATTTTTATTTTGACGAAAGTCTGGGTGACTTTCCATTCAGGAGAGGCGATGCAGAGTGGTTCAGGAACACTCTCAGGAGTCTTTTCCCCGAGAAATACAAAAGTTACAGCATAGGGGGAATCTACACAAAGAATGTCGACATAAAGACCCTCGAAGTAGCCTCTCTGAGTTTCAAGGGAAGTTCATTCAAGTCACACAACAGGAGCACAGAACCAGCACAGAGGGAGGACTTCGTCAGTCAACACAACTCTCAGCAATTCCCTAAGGGTCTGAGCGGAAGAAACATCGCTCTCTGGCAGAGTCACGGATATCTCTATGACAACAATGCCATGCGCTGGAACTGGCAGAGACCATGTCTGTTCCAGACCGTGGAAGACATGTACACTCAAAGCTATGTACTCCCCTTTCTGGTACCTATGCTTGAAAATGCCGGAGCCTATCTTCTTATCCCGCGTGAAAGAGACATCCAGACCAATGAGGTCATAGCCGACAATGACGAGGGATGTGGCAAGAGAGGTAATGCAGAATACACTGAAAAAGGCAAATGGAAAAGCATCGAAGGAGGTTTTGCAGATATTCAGGAGACCTACATGAATTTCGATTCACCTTTCGGAATGGGCACCGCACGCAAGGCCGATTGCACTGAAGACGACCCAAAGGCAAAACACTCAGAGATCGTATGGAAGCCGGAGATCCCCGAACGCGGAGAATACTCCGTATACATATCATACCGGACTCTCCCGAAGAGCACTTCATCAGCTCATTACAGCGTCCACCATATGGGAGGGACGACTGAATTCATTGTAAACCAGAAGCTCGCAGGAGGCATGTGGGTATATCTTGGTACATTTGAATTTGACAAAGGTTCCAACGGCTATGTGACCCTGACTTCCAAAGTTCCGGAAGGATACGAATATGAAAAAGGCTCGGTTATAACAGCTGACGCAGTCAGGTTCGGCGGAGGCATGGGCAACATCGCAAGAGGCCCGGCTGGAGCCGAAGAGGATGCGGAGATTTCAGGTATGCCACGCTCTGTCGAAGGAGCCCGCTACTGGCTGCAGTATGCCGGCGCGCCAAAAGAGATATTCAACGCCAGCGGCGAGGAGAAGGACTACAATGACGACTATATGTGTCGTGGAGACTGGGTGAGCTGGCTCAGCGGAGGGTCATGCACCAACCCTTCAGCTGAAGGCAAAGGCATACCTGTAGACCTGACACTTGGATTCCACAGCGATGCCGGAGTGACTCCGGACGATTCCATCATAGGCACATTAGCCATTTACACCTACGAGTCGGAAGGAAAATTCGAACTGCCTTCCGGAGAAAGCCGTATGACCAGCAGAGAGTTTGCTGACATCGTGCAGTCTCAGATAGTCCATGACATCAGACGAGAATTCAACCAGGACTGGAGCAGACGACAGATACGAAACAGAGGCTACAGGGAGTCACGCACCCCGACATCACCGTCAATGCTTCTGGAGATACTTTCCCACCAGAACTTTGCAGACATGAAGTATGGCCTGGATCCGGCATTCCGTTTCACTGTCAGCCGCGCCGTCTATAAGGGAATGCTGAAATACCTCAGCAACAGGTACGGCATACCATACACTGTGCAGCCTCTGCCTGTTTCACATATGAGTGTCGGATTTGCAGAAGGTTCTCAGGCACAGCTAAGCTGGAAGGACACAAAGGACGAACTGGAACCGACAGCCGTACCGACCGGATACATCCTATATACGAGAGTCGATGACGGAGCCTTCGACTGCGGAAGAATCATCCAGCCGACAGAAAACGGAAACACTCTTACCTATAAGACCGACATAGAGCCGGGCCATATATACAGTTATAGAGTACAGGCCTTCAATGATGGAGGAAAGAGCTTCCAGTCCGAGACAGTCAGCATCGGTATGCCTGAAGAGGACGAGAATTCAGACAAAGTCGTGCTCATAGTCAACAACTTCGACAGAGTAAGCGGTCCTGTATTCTTCGACACACCTCAATACGCCGGCTTTGACAATTCCATAGACAGTGGTAGCCCATATATCAAGGACATATCTTACATAGGCGACATGTACCAGAACTACCGTTCTATGGAATGGATCAGCAATGACGATCCAGGCTTTGGAGGATCCCACCAGAACTATGCCGGCAAGACTGTCGCTGGAAACACATTTGACTTTGCATACACTCACGGAAAGGCGATCTTAAAGGCCGGATATCCTTTCACTTCATGCAGCAATGAAGCATTCTGCAATAACAAGCAGGCCAGTGAGGGAGCATGGTGTGTGGACCTTATCTGCGGAAAGCAGGTGACAACAGTCATAGGAAATGCTGACAACGGCACAAGATACACAGTCTTCACTGAGGACATGCAAAGAAGTCTCACAGACTTCACTGCTGGTGGAGGCCATATTCTTGTAAGCGGAGCATATATAGCTACTGATATCTGGGGTGGAATCTATAACTATGAAAAAGACGGAGAGTTCAGAAAGTCTTCCATAAAGTTTGCAGAAGACGTCCTGGGATTCAGACATGTTTCCGGCCATGCCAGCAGAAAGGGCGAAGTCCGCTTTACAGATTGCGAGCGCATAGGAGTGGAGAAAGGAGAGAAAGTATCCTTCCATAACAATATAAATGAAGAGTGCTACAGCGTCGAATCCCCTGACGGAATATCGGCAAGAGGCAAGGCCAGCACATTCATGAGATATACGGACACTGACATACCGGCTGCTGTCTGCAAGGAAGGCGACGGATATAAGACCGTATGCTTGGGATTCCCTATCGAAACACTCAAGGAAGAAAGTCACATTGACAGCATCATATCATTGACACTAGACTATTTCAGCAGATGACACCAAGACAAGCCGAGATCATTGAACTGATCAGAAAAGAAGTAAAGCCCGCACTGGGGTGCACAGAGCCTATCGCCGTCGCTCTTGCAGTGGCTAAGGCAATGGAGATTATCGAAGCCTCGACATCATGCGCCGACGGCTGGAGATACGCTGACTGCTACAGCATCAAGGTAGAGGTCAGCGGAAACATTCTGAAGAACGGAATGGGCGTAGGAATACCCGGCACCGGCATGGTAGGACTCCATATCGCATCAGCGCTAGGTGCAGTATGCGGAAAGTCTTCGTACGGACTGGAAGTACTCCATGATCTGGACGAAAAGTCGATCGCTCAGGCCAAGGCAATAGTTACAGCAGGAAAGGTAACAGTCGGCATTGCTGATACTCCTCTTAAGCTTTACGTCAAGGCTACCATTACCGACAATGACAACAACAAGGCATATGCAGTCATCGAGAATGACCACGACAATATTGTAGAGACCGCCTTCGGAGACACTGTACTCACATCCGCACGCAAGCAGGAAGCATGCGTAGAGCAGAAGACCACACTCGACTATAAGCTTACCGTAAAGGAGATATTCGAGTTCGCATCGACAGTGGCATATGAGGATATCGAGTTCATCCTTGAGTCACGCACTCTGAACATGGCGCTGGCTGAAGAGGGACTTCGCGGAAGCTACGGACTCCGTGTAGGCCAGGCGATCTGCGCTTCTGCGAACAAGGAGGTGTTCGGAGGTGACTTCCTTTCATACGCCATGGCACTTACCGCAGCAGCGTCTGATGCCCGTATGGCAGGATGCACTTTGGCTGCAATGAGCAACTCCGGCAGCGGCAACCAGGGAATCACTGTCACTATGCCGGTGATTGCATATTCGATCAAATACAAGACTTCAGACGAGCAGCTTGCCCGCGCACTGGTGCTCAGCCATCTTGTAGCAATCCACATCAAGGGATATCTCGGAAAACTATCCGCATTATGCGGATGTGTGATTGCGTCCACAGGATCTTCCTGCGGCCTTGTATATCTGCGTGGAGGCGATTACGAGCAGGTCTGCTCGGCAATCAAGAACATGATCGGAAACATCACCGGAATGGTATGCGACGGAGCTAAGGTAGGATGCGCGATGAAGGTTGCTTCCGGCGTGTCAAGCGCGCTTCAGTCTGCAGTGCTGGCACGCGAGGGCATGTGCATATCGGAGCATGACGGCATCATCGAGAAGGACATCGAGAAGACGATCCAGAACCTCGGCAAAATCGGCTCTGTAGGCATGCAGCATACCGACAACATGATCCTTGACATCATGGTCTGCAAATAGACCTGCGGAAACGGGAATAGAAGAGCAGGCCGGCAGTAGTAAGACCAAGAGGGAAAGAGAACCATATGCCTGTCAGGCCCCAGTCAAATACGAAACCGAAGATGTAGGCTGACGGAAGAGACACAAGAAAGTAAGCTATGAATGCATAATAGCTTACTTTTTTTACATCCGAGATGCCTCGGAGGGCATTGGAGTAATTACACTGGAGACCATCTCCGAACTGATAGATGACAAACGGAATGACAAGCATCGACACCATTTCCGCCACCTGTGTATCATCCGTAAACAGCTGTCCTATCTGTCCCCTGAACACCAGCAGAGGCACACATACCATAGCCGCCATAACCAGGATTATACGGAATCCCGAACTTACTGTGCGACGTACTGAGTCGATATCGGAACGGCCATGATATGTGCTGGAGAGCACTGCCACCGCCGCTGCCATGCCATAGTACATCATGAAGCCAAGCTGACCGACAGTAAGCATGACCTGGTGGGCTGCAAGTGCGGTCGTTCCTATCCATCCGACCATCACAGCTGTCAGGCTGAAAGAGGCAGTCTCCATTCCCATCTGAAGTCCGACAGGCATTCCCATGCGCATGAGGGAGCTGGAATCCTCCTTATTGACGGACGAGTTCCTGAATCCATCACGACACGAAGCATATCTGCGGGCATACAGGAATATGACCACAAACACAATCAGCATGACAATTCTGGAAACGAGTGTCGCGATGCCGGCTCCCAGAAGTCCCATTTCCGGACAGCCCCAATTGCCATAGATGAGCAGCCAGTTGCCGAAAATATTCAGAACATTGCCTCCAAGCATGATGTACATTGGAGTCAGAGTGTCGGTGATTCCGTCAGAGAACTGCTTGAAAGAGTTGAAGAGCAGAACAAAGATCAGAGACAGGAGGAGCACCAGGAAATATGGCCGGATCAATGGCAGGAGTTCAGCCGGCTGTCCAAGATGGTGGACATTAAGATAGAGTGCTCCCATTATCATCATCAGAACAACTGCAACGGAGGCGTTCACCGCCAATGCGTTTTTCAGCAGTCTTCCGGTCCCGCCATGCTCTCCCCTTCCATAAAGGCCTCCTACAAGCGGAGTAAGTCCATATGAAAATCCCGTTGAAAAGACAATCACAAGATTGAACAGATTGTTCACGAATCCCGCAGCCGCCAGTTCATCAGTACCATATCTGCCGACCATCATAGTGTCGGCAAAACCGAGTATAATGACGCCGAGCTGCCCAATCATTATGGGCAGCCCGAGCTTCAAAAGATCTTTATAGTATGATTGTCTCAAACTGTTACTTCACAGGAATATTAGCAAGTACAGCCTGGAGGAACTCCCAGCACTTTGCTACTGAAGGGATGTTCGCACGCTCGTCTGGAGAGTGAGGGCTCATGAGAGTAGGTCCGCATGAAACCATATCCCAGTGTGGGTATGCGCCGCTGAGGATACCGCACTCAAGACCTGCATGGATAGCCATTACAGCAGGCTCCTTGCCATAGAGGTCGTTATATACCTTCTTCATTGTAGCGAGGATAGCTGAGTCTGGATTTGGTGCCCATCCTGAGTAACCGCCTGCGAATGAAGTCTCGATGCCTGCGAGAGAGAAGATAGCCTCGAACTTCTGTGCGAGAGCGTCCTTGGCTGTGTCTACAGAGCTTCTCATGAGAGTCTTCACGCTGAACTCACCGGCCTCGATCTTAACCATTGCAAGGTTGTTTGAAGTCTCGACGAGACCTGGCATCTCGCTGCTCATGCGCTCTACTCCATCTGGACAAGCGAGGATTGCGCGAATGAAGCGGAAAGCGTCAGCCTCTGGAACGTACTTGCACTCGTCGCCGTGGCAGCTGCACTCGCCCTCTGCGCACTCGTATGGCTTGAAGATGAACTCTGAATCAGGATCAGTACCTGCATACTCAGCCTTGATTGCAGCAGAAACCTCAGCAAATACCTTCTGAGCCTCAGCTACCTTAGCCTCTGGAACATATACTGTTGCGAATGCCTCGCGTGGAATCGCGTTGCGGAGTGTACCGCCCTCGAGATCGAGAAGCTTCACGTCAGCCTTGGTCATGAGTTCGTATATGATGCGTGCGGCAAGCTTGTTTGCATTACCTCTGCAAAGGATGATG
>JAEIGA010008454.1_pt1 | contig 15605 bp, 10 predicted proteins | sample 9270691 | NCBI WGS metagenome assembly JAEIGA01 (sample SAMN17057246, study PRJNA624740) | gut metagenome | biome: biome; isolation source: fecal sample | host: Bos grunniens | place: China: Xizang | collected 2019
ATACATCTGATGAACACGAATGGTTCCAGAAGGCTCTTGCAGGTGACAAGAAATATCAGGATTATTACATATTCAGAAAAGGTAAGGGTGACGGAATCCCACCTAACAACTGGTCATCAGTTTTCTCTGGTAGTGCCTGGAATTACTATCCTGAGCTTGACCAGTGGGCAATGCACATTTTCTCTACAAAGCAGATGGACTTGAACTGGGAAAATCCTGAAATGAGAAAAGAAATTGCTGAAATGGTTTGTTGGTGGCTTGAAAAGGGTGTTGACGGCTTCAGAATGGACGTTATTAACCTTATTTCAAAGGCAGAAGGGCTTCCTGACGGTAATGCACTCGTTGGTGAATTTATCGGCTACGGTGGTGAATATTACTTCTGGGGACCACATCTTCACGAATACCTTCACGAATTGAACGAAAATTCATTCAAGAAATTCCCTGACTCATTCTGTGTTGGTGAAACAGGTGGCATCGGTGTTGAAATGGCAAAATATCTCGTTGACGATTCCCGTGAGGAAATCAGAGAAACATTCCTTTTCGACCAGCTTGAGCCACGTGGTAAGCAGAGATGGGATGACTATAAATATGACCTTAAGTATTTAAAGGAAATGTTTACAAAGTATCAGCTTTCTCTTTACGGCTCATCATGGCCAACACTCGTTATCGAAAATCACGATAATCCTCGAATGGTTTCAAAGACAAATCCTGACCGTAAGTTCAGAAAGCCACTTTCAAAGCTTATCGGTGCAATGCTCCTTACAGGTCGTGGCACACCATATATCTTCCAGGGTGAAGAGCTTGGTATGATGAACTGTGAGTTCAATGATATGAGCGAATTCCGTGACGTTGAGTCAATCAATAAGTATGCAGAGCTTATTGAAAAGGGCAAGACTCATGATGAGGCTTGGGCAGTTATTATGGCAGGTAGCCGTGACCACTCAAGAACACCTATCTGCTGGGATGACAGCGAAAATGCAGGCTTTACAACAGGTACACCTTGGATTCGTGTAAACGGTGATTATAAGGAATGTAATGTAAAGGCTCAGCTTGAGGATAAAACAAGCCCATTCAATTACTATAAGGCACTTATGACACTCCGTAAGGAAAATAAAGCAACTCTCGTTTACGGTGATTTTAAGCCACTTAAGACAAATGATAAAACATTCTGCTTCTACAGAGAAAGCAATGAGGGTATGTTCTATATTGAAATGAACCTTACAGAAGAAATTGTAAAACGCCCAAGAAATGCAGAAGGCACTTGTGTGCTTTCAAACTATCCTGCTGGGGCCGATAAGCTCCGTGCATACGAAGTAAATATCTACAAAGTAAAATAAAAATTATAGTAGGGCGGGGTCTTGACCCCGCCTTACTTTTATAAATAAAAATTCAATTCAAAAATTCTTCATTTCTCATATTGACAATTCGGAAATCATAATATATAATAATAAGGCTGTTAAAACAGTTATGCTGGTGTGGCGAAATCGGCAGACGCAAGGGACTTAAAATCCCTCGGTAGCAATACCGTACCGGTTCAAGTCCGGTCACCAGCACCAAAAGCTCAAATTCTTAGGGATTTGGGCTTTTATTTTTTTCTTTTACTGAAATATTAAATTATAAATTGTCGCTGTATTAATTCGTCGAGACCGCCGACCCCTACGCAATCTGTTCGATAACCTCCAACTTAAATAAATATTGAAATTGCATATATATTCTGTTACAATATTATAAAATTAAAAATTAAAGGAATTTTGTTATGAAGACATACAATCTCAACGGACAATGGAATATGACACGTGTTGCATCAGGGGAACAATATAATGTTACTGTTCCTTCTGACAACTATACACAATTATTGGAACTTGGAGTTATTCCTGACCCTTATTATAAGGACAATGAAAAGCTTGTAGAATGGGTTGGTCGTGAGGATTGGACTTACGAAAGAGCTTTTTCACTTGCAGAGGATGACCTTAATAAAAGAAGGCTTTTGCTTGTTTGTAAAGCACTTGACACTCTTTGTGATGTTTACGTTAATGACACACTTGTTGGCAAAGGTGAAAATGCACATCTTAAATATGAATTTGACATTAAGAATGTTGTAAAAGCAGGGGATAACACTCTGAAAATCACATTTTTTGCACCTACAACCTATGCTGAAAAAATGCAAAGTGAAAAGCCTATTCCAAAGAATTGCAATGGTACAGATGGCGCAGCATATATGCGTAAGCCTCATTGCCATTTTGGTTGGGACTGGGGTCCACATCTTCCACTTTCAGGTATTACAGACGATATTTATGTAGAATGTTTTGACAATAGAATTTCTGATGTTGAAATCAAACAGATTCACGAAAACGGAAAAGTAACAGTTAAAATCAATCCTGTTGTTGATGGCAGTGGTGATATAGCTTCTAAAATTATTTATCCTGATGGTACAGAGTATGTGATTGAAAACAATGAAATTGTAATCGAAAATCCTGAGCTTTGGTGGACAAAGGAATTGTCACAAAAAGAAAAGCAACCACTTTATACAGTAGTCGCTACGCTTGGTGATTCAGTTATTTCAAAGAGAATTGGTCTTCGTACAATCCGTCTTGACCGTTCAAAGGATGAATATGGCAGTAATTTCTGTTTCTATCTTAACGAAGTTCCTATTTTCGGTAAGGGCGCTGACTGGATTCTCCCTGACTCCTTAATGGGGAGAGTTACAAATGACACATACGATTATTATATAGATTCTGCATTGGATGCGAATTTCAATATGCTTCGTATTTGGGGCGGTGCATATTATCTTCCTGAATATTTCCTTGAGCAATGTGATGAAAAAGGACTTCTTCTCTGGCACGACTTTATGTTTGCTTGTCTCATGTATCCATTTTATGAAGAAGATTTCCTTCAGAATGTTATTAAGGAAATAAAATATCAGGTTAATCGCATTAAAACTCATCCATCACTTTGCCTCTGGTGTGGTAACAATGAGGTTGAGACAATGTTTGCATATATGCCTGAAACAATGAAGATTGTTCAGTGGTACAAGAAATTCTTCTACGAAATTCTTAATGATTTAGTGACAGAACTTGACCCAGATACTCCATATATCCCAACATCACCAATTGGTGAATCGTTCCGTAAGGGTGTTACAGGTGATGACCACGGTGATACTCATATGTGGACTGTATGGCACGGTCAGAAGCCTCTTAATTATTACAGAACACGACCAACACGTTTTTGTAGCGAATTCGGCCTTGAATCGTTGCCATCAATGGATGCTGTCCGTCAGTTTGCAGAAGAAAGTGATTATTATATTACAAGTGACATTTTCAATTCTCATCAGAAATGCAAAAACGGTAACAGAAAAATGCTCTATTATTTGCTTGAAAAGTATTATGAGCCTGAAAAGTTTGAGGATTTAATCTATATGACAAACCTCATTCAGAAGGAATGTATTCAGGATGCAACTGAGCATTGGCGTCGCCATCGTGAACGTTGTAATGGCTCGCTTTTCTGGCAGTATAACGATTGCTGGCAGGCTCCTTCCTGGTCAAGTGTTGACTATACAGGTAAATGGAAGGCGCTTCAATATGCTTCTCGTCATTTCTTTGAGCCTCTTTGTGTTTCTATTGAGGAAACAAAAAAGGATTACAAAATTTACGTTATAAATGATTTAAGAGAAGAAAAGAATACTGAAATTATTATTACTCTTTCAACTCTTGATGGCAAGGTGCTTTCTACAAATAAATTAGAAAAAACAGTTAAACCACTTTCTTCAGAATGTATCTTCGGTGCTGATATAAAGGGCAACAAGAATAATATCTTCCTGTCTGTAAAAATGCTTGAAAATGGAAATGTGATTTCAGAAAGAGTAAAGATTTTTGTTCCTGACAGAGAATTAAAGCTTACACCGAATTCTATTGAAAAAACTGTTTCCTATGAAAATGGTGAAATTATTATTAAGCTTAAATCACCTGTATTCTGCAGAAGTGTTATGGTTGATATTCCTGATTTTAAAACTCCTTTTTCAGATGATTATTTTGATTTGCTTCCAAACGAAGAAAAGGTTATAACTGTTAAAGCAGATAAAATGTATGATATTACAGTAAAATCTCTTGCAGACATTACTGTGAAGGGCTCAAAACTTAAAACTGCACTTTACAGAATAAAATTCTTCCTTGAGCCTGAAAACCTTGCAAATTGGTTCTATTATACAATGAATTAATGTGCTTGACACGTTGTTGCTATTAATATAAAATTAATAAGTTATCAGAAAGGATGATTTTGATGAAAAAAATTCTTGCAATTTCGCTTGCTTTAGTTATGGTTTTACTTTGCTTTGCCGGTTGTGGCAAGGAAGGCAATACACCTACAGAAGATTATGGTGACTACAAGCCGGTTGAAAAATTTGACGGTGATAAGTTAAAGGAAACATGGTCAACAGGTGAAATTACCTTTGCAAATAAGAATAAAATTACTCTTCCTTGCACAATAAAAGAATTTTTAGAAGCTTCAGGCTTAAGAAATGCTAATGAAAAGAATTTCATCAATAAGCAATATAAGCCTGGTGAAACTTTTACAATTCCTTTGTCAGGAGAAGAAACACAGATTAAAATCGATTGTGAAAATCTTGGTGAAGCTGATTGTAGCTACGAAGACGTAACTGTTGTAGGCTTTAATTATTTCAATTCTGCAAACGGAAACAGAGCAATTACAGTTGCTGCTGGTCTTACAGTTGGTGTATCACGTGCAGAGGTTGAAGATGCACTTGGAATTCCAGAAGGCAAAACAAGCGAAGACAGAATATATACATATACTGTTAAGGTTGAAAAAATAGATACTATAAGAATGAGTATCTCATTCAATTCAAACAATGTTGTTAATTCAATTTCTTACGATTTAATTAAATAATAAAATTAAGCAGGAATGGTTATCCACTCCTGCTTTTTCTTATTCTCCTATACAAAAATCATCTTGTACCGACACGATTTTTACTTTTTTTATTTCACCAACATTACCACAACTGATTTTTACAGGTGTGTAATTGGCTGTATATCCGAAATACACATTGTCCTTCTGTTTTTCCTCAACTAACACAGAAAGGGTGTCGCCAATCTGCTTTTCTAAAAAATCTTTACGGATACGGTCAGCAACTTGTGATAATTCACTGACACGCTGTGCCTTAACACTTTTTTCAACCTGACCATCCATTTTATCAGCAACTGTACCACTTCTTCTTGAATATGGGAAAATATGTATTTTCTCAAACATAACCTTTTCTGCGAATTCCTTTGTTATCTGAAAATCCTCTTCGTCTTCATATGGGAATCCAACCATAATGTCAGTTGTGAGTGTACAATCCTTAAATTCCTTACGAAGCTTTTCACAAAGTGAGTAATATTCATCACTTGTGTAATGACGATTCATTTTCTTTAAAATCTTATCACAACCACTCTGAAGCGAAATGTGGAATTGAGGGCATAACTTATCACATTTTGAAAGCTTCTCAATTAACTCATCAGTTATATGGTCAGGCTCAAGTGAGCCTAAACGAATTCTTTCTACATTCTCGTTTTCTGCAACTGCAAAAACGGCATCAGAAAGATTTAAGTCACTTCCTTTGCCGTAGGCTGAAAGATTAATGCCAACGAGTACAATTTCACGAAATCCGTTTTTTGTTAAAGCAGAAACCTCTTTTTTAATGTCTTCAATTGGCTTCCAACGGACTCTGCCTCTTGCCTTTGGAATGATACAGTATGAACAGAATCTGTCGCAACCATCTTCAATTTTAAGAATTGCTCGAGTCCTTTCCTCGAAGCTGCTGATTCCTGTTGATACAAGAGGTTCATTGCTCTGGTGTTGTTCTAAATACAGCACCCTGCAAGAGTCTGCAAAATATTCGATTAATGATTTTACAAGTAATTTGTTATTCTTGTTTCCGAGTACAATATCTGCCTCAGTAAGCTTTTCTGCCATTTCCGGAAAGGACTGTGGCATACATCCCGTAAGTACAACTGTGCTTTCGGGATATTTCTTTTTATAATGACGGACGCACTGTCTTGTTTTTCTGTCACTTTCACTTGTAACAGTACAAGAATTTATGACGAAAATATCAGCAATACCTTCATCCTCAGTAATTTCATATCCGTTTTTATTTAATTGCTCTCGCATTTCCTGAGTTTCATATTGATTTACCTTGCACCCAAGAGTGTGGAAAAATACCTTCATAAAATCACCATTTTACATTGTAACACATATTTTAAATTTTTCATATACTAATTTGTCCATTTCATATACTTTTTTGGAGGGATAATAATGAAAAAAATAATTTGTATAATAATTTCTGTATTTATGATTCTGTCAATGTCTTTAATTGCATTTGCAGAGAAGGAAACTATTGTAGGAAATCTTTCTGCAAAATCTGCAATACTAATGGAGATTTCAACAGGAAAAGTCCTAATGGAGTTAAATGCAGACGAAAAGCTTTCACCGGCATCAATAACAAAGGTTATGACACTTCTGCTTGTGTTTGAAGCACTTGAGGAAGGGAAGATTTCACTGAACGATAGAGTAACTGCAAGTCAGAATGCCTCGTCAAAGGGCGGGTCACAAATCTGGCTTAAGGAAGGTGAGGTGATGACCGTACACGAATTATTGAAAGCGACAGTAATTGCAAGTGCAAATGATGCCTGTACAGCTCTTGGTGAATATATAGCAGGAGATGAAACTGCTTTTGTTTCTATGATGAATGAAAGAGCAAAATCACTCGGAATGAACAATACTTGCTTTGAAAATTGCTCTGGACTTGATGACACTGTTACGAATCACTACTCTACTGCAAGAGATGTGGCAATTATGAGTCGTGAATTGATGAAATATGAAAAGGTGAAGGAATATACAACAATATGGATGGACTCACTTCGCAACGGTGAAACGCAGCTTGTAAATACAAATAAGCTTATACGATATTATGAAGGAGCAACAGGACTTAAAACAGGTACAACCTCAAAGGCAGGATATTGTGTGACTGCAACAGCAGAGCGTGACGGTATGGAGCTTGTGGCAGTTGTCTTAGGTAGTGATAATAGTAAGGAAAGGTTTGAGGATGCAAAGAAAATGCTCAGTTGGGGATTTGCTAATTATTCAATTTACAAGCCTCAGATTGATAATTCACTTATAACAAAGGTCAAAGTGTTTTATGGCGTTGAAAATTTTGCAAAGACAATTGTCGAAGCACCCAAACCTATTCTTATAGAAAAGAAAATAAAGGATAATATCACGCAAAGAGTTGATATGTGCGTTGATGTTGAAGCGCCCGTTGAAAAGAATCAGACACTTGGCAAAATATATTTCGAAATTGATGATGAAATTATAGGCGAGTGTGCTATTCTGTCTGAAAATAGAGTTGAAAAACGTGATACATGGTTTATCTTTTTACTTTTATGGTCATCTTTTACAAAAAAATCATAAATATCTATTGAAAAAATAATGTTTTTAGGTTAAAATAATATAAAACTATAACAAAAGCGAGGACTAATTCAAAATGGCATTAAAACTTAACGATAATTATGTTAAGAATTTTATTACTGATGACGAGATTAAGGCTATGGCAGGTGCTGTAGAGGATGCTCATCAGAAGATTTTAGACAAAAGTGGTGAAGGCGCTGACTTTTTAGGTTGGGTTGACCTTCCTGTAAATTATGATAAAGAAGAATTCGAAAGAATTAAGGTTGCAGCTGATAAAATCAAGAAGGATTCAAAGGCTCTTGTTGTAATCGGTATCGGTGGTTCATATCTCGGTGCTCGTGCTGCTATTGAATTCTGTACATCACAGAATTATAACCTTGTTTCAAAGGATACTCCAAACATTTATTTCAGTGGTAATTCAATCAGTGGTAATTCGCTTTCAGAGCTTGTAGATTTAGTTAAGGATGTTGATTTCTCAATCAATGTTATTTCAAAATCAGGTACAACTACTGAGCCTGCAATTGCATTCCGTATTTTCCGTGACCTTCTTATTAAGAAGTACGGTGAGGAAGAGGCTGCAAAGAGAATTTACGTTACAACTGATAAGGAAAAGGGTACTTTGAAGGAATTCTCTGATAAAGCAGGTTACGAAACATTCGTAGTTCCTGATGATGTTGGTGGCAGATATTCAGTTCTTACTGCAGTTGGTCTTTTACCAATCGCAGTTGCTGGAATTGATATTGATAAAATGATGCAGGGTGCTCAGGATGCTCGTGAAGCATATAGCATTTGCGATATCGAAAAGAATGACTGCTATAAGTACGCTGCACTTCGTAACATCCTTCTCGGTAAGGGTAAGGCTGTTGAGCTTATGGTTGCATATGAACCTGATTTCACAATGATGAACGAATGGTTTAAGCAGCTTTATGGCGAAAGTGAAGGTAAGGATGGCAAGGGTATTTTCCCTGCAAGCGTTGTTTGTTCAACTGACCTTCATTCAATGGGACAGTACATTCAGGATGGTGTCAGAATGTTATTCGAAACATCCGTTATGTTTACAAAGCCTAAGAGAGAGGTTGTTATTGAAGAGGATGAGGTTAATGCTGACGGTCTTAACTTCCTTGCGGGAAATACAATGGACTTCGTTAACCGCAGAGCATTTTTAGGCACTGTACTTGCTCATGTTGATGGTGGTGTTCCTAACATCGCAATCGAAATTCCTGAGATGAGTGAATATGAATTCGGTTATCTCGTTTATTTCTTTGAAAAGGCTTGTGCAATTTCAGGTTATATTTTAGGTGTTAATCCATTTAATCAGCCTGGTGTTGAAAGTTATAAGAAGAATATGTTTGCTCTTCTTGGTAAGCCTGGTTATGAGGCTGAAAAGGAAGCATTATTAGCTCGTATTAAATAATTATAAAAGGGAAATGACCACTCCTTGTTGGGTGGATATAATAAATATATAGGAGGAGATAATATGATTTCTCTTATTATCGGTAAAAAAGGAACAGGAAAAACAAAGGTACTTGTAGAGCACGTTAATGACGCTGTTCATGTATCAAGTGGTAATGTTGTATGCATCGAAAAGGAAACAAAGCTTACATACGATGTAAACTATCGTGCAAGACTTATTGCAACTGATGTTTTCGGTGTTACAGGTTATGATGCATTCTATGGCTTCTTAAGTGGCGTTTGTGCAGGTGACCATGATATCACAGATATTTTCGTTGACGCAACATACAGAATTGCTGACGATAAAGAAAGAACAGGCGAAGAGCTTGCAGCTTTCCTTAAGAAGGTTGACGGTCTCTCAAAGATTTCTGATACAAAGTTCACTTTCACAATTTCATCAGACCTTGAGGAGCTTCCTGAAGCAATGTTTGAGTACTGTGAAAAACTCAACTAATTGATTAATAGAAATTAGGGCGGGGGTTCAGCTCCCGCCGTTTTTCTGTAAAGTAAGTTAATTTATTTGCAAATTTCACAAAAAATATTTCAAGTTTTTGTTGACAAAAACGAAAAAAATATATATAATATTTAACGCATGTGATGAGGAATGTTTTATGAATATTCAACTTGAACAGATTTTTAATCTTGAAGGCTCAAAAAAGGAATTCGATTTCTGTTTTGAACCAGAATACTCTCTTTCTGACGATATTTCACTTGACGCACCGGGTATTGCGGTTAGTGGTAAAATCGAGAATAACACGGGTATTGTGTCGTTGTCAGGAAGTGCAAAGTTTTCAGCAACCGTGGTTTGCAGTCGATGTGCCGAGGGCTTTAAGAAGGATTTTCAGGTGGATATTGAGCATTTACTTGCTAATAAGCTTGAAAATGACGATAATGATGATTATATCGTTGTTGAGAATTCCATGCTCCAGTTATCTTCATTAGTTTGTGAGGATATAATCTTCTCATTACCATTAAGATTTTTGTGTGATGAGGAATGTAAGGGACTTTGTTCCCGTTGTGGTAAAAACCTTAATAATGGTCCTTGTGACTGTAAAAAAGAGGTTGACCCACGAATGGCAGCGTTACTTTCGTTGCTTGAAGATTAGTTAATTATTAATTATTATATAAGGAGGTGCCCCACATGGCAGTACCTAAGAGAAGAGTTTCAAAGACAAGAAGAGATAAGAGACGTTCAAACGTTTGGAAGATGACAGCTCCTGAGCTTGTTAAGTGCCCAAACTGCGGTGGTTATAAGAGACCTCACAGAGTTTGCGGTGAATGCGGACAGTACAAGGGTAGACAGGTTGTTGCTCTCAAAGAAGAAGCTTAATTTATCTTGTTGATTAAGTAAGGCGGAAAGAACGTTTTCTCTCCGCCTTTTAGTGTTGCGTAAAAATAGTTAAAGGCAGGTGAGTGCTTTGTCAGTTAAAATAAATGGTGTAAAGCCTATGTCAATCTGTGCCTTAAAGGGTATTACAGCAGGTGACGAACTACTTAAAATCAATGGTAACGACATAATGGATGTGCTTGATTTTGACTTTTATATGACAGAGCAGAATCTTACCTTGACCCTTAAGTGTAGTGACGGAAAATATAAGGTTATAAAAACTGAAAATACAAATTGTGGCTTAGAATTCGAAACATATCTTATGGATAAGCAGCGTCATTGTAAAAATGGTTGTATTTTCTGCTTTATTGACCAGTTGCCAAAGGGTCTCAGACCAAGTCTTTATTTTAAGGACGACGACAGTCGACTTTCCTTCCTTTTTGGTAATTACATTACACTTACCAATATTTCTGACCACGAGGTTGAACGAATTATTAAAATGCACATAAGTCCTGTTAATATTTCCGTTCATACAATGAATCCCGACCTTCGTGTTAAGATGATGAAAAACAAAAATGCAGGTAAAAGTCTTGAAATTATCAAGAAGTTTGCAGAGGCAGGAATTCAGATGAATACTCAGCTTGTCCTTTGTCCCGGAATTAATGACGGTGATGAATTAAGACGAAGCATTGAGGAATTGTCTGCTTTTTATCCTGCTGTTCAGAGTATTGCTGCTGTCCCTGTGGGTCTTACTAAATTCCGTGAAGGATTAGAGAAGATTGACCCATATAATAAGGAAACAGCTAGTGAAACAATTGATATTATTGAGGAGTATTCACAGAAATTCCGTAAGGAGCTCGGCGTTGGTCTTTGCTATCCTGCTGACGAATTTTTCATTAAGGCAGAGCGTGAATTACCCAATGATGATTATTATGATGGTTATCCTCAGCTTGATAACGGTGTCGGTATTATCCGTTCGTTTTATAACGAGTTTACTGATGAACTTGAATATTGCAATGAAAAGCCATTATATAATAAGGTAACATTGGCAACAGGCTCTGATTTTTATCCTTATCTTGCAGAGCTTTGCAAAATGGCAGAAGATAAATATAATATCAACATTCAGGTCAAGAAAATTATTAATAATTTCTTTGGTGAAACAATTACTGTTTCAGGTCTTATAACAGGTGTTGACCTTTATGAACAGCTTAAAGATGTTGATTTAGGTGAATATTTACTGTTACCAAATTCAATGATTAGTGATTACACAAATCATACTGAAAATAAAAACAAATTCCTTGACGATATGACCGTTGAGGAATTGGAGGAACGATTAAATACGAAAATTATTCTGACCAAAGGTGACGGAGGTCAGCTTTTAAGAGATATTCTGGGGGTGAAATAATGGCAAAACCCGTAGTGGCGATTGTAGGTCGTCCAAATGTAGGTAAAAGTACACTTTTTAATAAGCTTATCGGCAAAAGACTTTCTATTGTTGACGATACACCGGGTGTAACTCGTGATAGAATTTATGGCGATTGTGAGTGGCTTGGTCACGAAATGCTTTTGATTGATACAGGCGGTATTGAGCCATATTCAGACGATATTATTCTTTCACAGATGCGTCGTCAGGCACAGCTTGCTATTGATAGTGCTGATGTTATCATTTTTGTAACTGATGTACGAACAGGTGTTGTTGCTACTGATGAAGAGGTTGCAACAATGCTCATTAAGAGTAATAAGCCTATTATCCTTTGTGTAAATAAGTCTGACTCATTGGGTGAGCCTCCTGCAGAATTCTATGAATTCTATAATTTAGGTCTCGGTGACCCGGTTCAGGTTTCTGCTGCTCACGGTCACGGTACAGGTGACTTGCTTGACAGAGTCCTTGAATTCCTTCCTGAAGAAGCAGAATCAGAGGAAGAAAGTGAAACTGTAAAGGTTGCCATTATCGGTAAGCCTAACGCAGGTAAATCATCACTCGTTAATAAAATTGCAGGTGAAGAACGAGTAATCGTTTCAAATATTGCAGGTACAACACGTGATGCAACTGATACTTATGTTGACAATGACCACGGTTCATTTATGTTTATTGATACTGCAGGTCTCCGTCGTAAAAGTAAGGTTGAGGACCAGATTGAAAAATATTCTGTAATCAGGGCTCGAATGGCTGTTGAAAGAGCTGATGTGTGTGTTATTATGATTGACGCAACAGAAGGCTTTACTGAACAGGACTCAAAGGTTGCAGGTATTGCTCACGAGCTTGGTAAGGCTTGTATTATCGCTGTTAATAAGTGGGACTTGGTTGAAAAAGATGGTCAGACTATGGATAAATTCCGTAAAAAGCTTATGATTGACTTCTCATTTATGAGCTATGCACCGATTATTTTCATCAGCGCTAAAACAGGTCAGCGAATTGACCGACTTTTCGAGCTTATTAAGTTTGTTGACTCACAGAATGCAATGAGAATTTCAACAGGTAAGCTTAACGACGTCCTTGCAAATGCAACTGCTCGTGTACAGCCACCATCAGATAAGGGTAAGCGCCTTAAGATTTACTATATGACTCAGGCTTCAACACGACCACCAACATTCGTTTGCTTTGTGAATAATAAGGACTTGTTCCATTATAGCTATCAGCGTTATATCGATAACCAGATTCGTGAGGTCTTCGGCCTTGAAGGTACACCAACACGCTTCGTTATCCGTGAGCGTGATAAGAACAATAAGAAATAAAATATTAAATTTACTTTTGTAAGGCGGAACATTGACTCCGCCTTTTTCATTATTTAAATTATATTTTTATGTAGGGCGGGGGCTTGCTCCCGCCCTACGCTTACAATATTAACTCCTCGATAAACTTCAATTGATTTTTGAGAAATTATATTATGTTAAATCTCTGTTTATAATAACATTTATTGACAAATTTTTTATTAAATACTATAATGATATTTGTATAAATTTATCCGGAGGCGTGTATATGAAACGCAAGATACTATCCATAATTATCTCGGTTGCAATTATTTTTGTTGCAATTCCTTTTACACATATAAATGTTTTTGCGACAACTTACAGTGGCACTTGCGGTGGAGGCTTGTCTTGGGAAATAACTGGTGGTACGCTTGTAATAAGTGGTACAGGTGATATGCCTGATTGGAGTGGTTCTTCAACCGCACCTTGGTATCGTTATAATGAATCTATTTATTCTATAATAGTTGGCGATGGTGTAACATCAATTGGTGATTATGCGTTTAGATATTGCACGAGAGTTACATCAATATCTTTTGGAAAAGATTTAAAAAGAGTAGGTAATTATGCTTTTTTTCATTGTGAGAGGCTTGTTAATATAACACTTCCTGACACTGTAACTTCAATTGGTCATAATGCGTTTTATTATACAGCATTTGAAGATGTTACTTCAAATTGGGAAGATGATATACTTTATTGTGGAAATCATATTGTTGATGCTACAAGTACCATATCCGGTTCATTGAATATTAAACCGGGTGTTAAGACAATTGCTGATTCTGTTTTTTACGATCGAACTGAATTAACAAGCTTGACAATTCCAGATAGTGTGGTATCAATTGGGAATCAAGCGTTTTATTCTTGTACAGGGTTAATTAGCGTTTCACTGCCGGATACAATTATTTCAATTGGTGATAGTGCTTTTTTAAAAACAGGCTATTATAATGATACGAATAATTGGGAAGATGGCGCACTCTATATTGGAAAACATCTTATTGGTATCGATAACTCTCTAATTCCATCATTATATAATATTAAAGAAAACACATTAACTATTGCTGAAAAAGCTTGTGCATATGTTAATAATATTTCTGAAGTAACAATTCCTGACTCGGTCGAGTTGATTAATGATTTTGCATTTTATTATTGTTCGGAATTAACTGGTATAATAATTCCTGAAAGCGTAAAAACAATTGGTAAACGCGCTTTTGATAATTGTGACTCGTTAACTCAGGTGATCTTTTCAAGTGGTTTAAAAAATGTTGGAAGTCAGGCTTTTGAGGTTTCTTATCAAATTGAAAATGTTTATTTTAATGGCACCCTTGAGGAATATTGTGCAATTGATTTTTATGATTATAGTTCAAACCCTGTTCACGCTTCCGAAAACTTCTATATAAATGGTGAGTTAGTTCAAGGTGATATAATTGTTCCGGATGGTGTAACTTCAATTCCATGTTCTGCTTTTTATGGCCGTGAAAATCTTACACGTATAATAATCCCTGACAGTGTAACGTCAATTGGTAATTCTGCGTTTTCTCGTTGCACAGGTCTTACAAGCATAACATTACCTAACAGCGTTACCAAAATTGGGTTATCTTCGTTTTTAAATTGTACAAGCCTCACGACAGTTAATTACATTGGTTCGAATTGTCAATGGGAAAAAATCTCAATAGGTTCAGGTAACGATGCTTTAACAAATGCAACTATTAATTATGCATTAGGAAATCATGTTGGTGATTGGATTGTGACCGAGCCTACTTGCACAACAGTAGGAGTTAAAGAACGTACTTGCACTTGTTGTAGTAAAATAGAGAGTGAAACAATCCCAATTTCTACAGAGAACCATAATTATTCAGAAGAATATACAGTTGATGTTGCACCAACCTGCTCAACAGAAGGTAGTAAATCAAGACATTGTCAGTATTGTGATGCTAAAACTGATATAACAGCAGTCCCTGCATTATCCGATACAGGCACTCATACATATGGCAAATGGTCACTTTCTTCAATACCATCTTGTGGTGTTGAGGGTGCACAGACTCGTACTTGTTCAGTTTGTGGTGATGTTGAAACAAAAACAATTTCTGCACTTTCTCACAATATTTCAACAGAATGGACTATTGACAAAGAGCCTACTTGTACAGAAGAGGGTAGTAAGTCACATCACTGTTCACTTTGTGGTGAAAAGTTTGATGTTACAGCTATTGAAATGATTGAACATTCTTATGGTAAATGGAATGTGGATAGCTTACCTGCTTGTGGTGTAGAAGGCTCACAATCCCATATTTGTACAGTTTGTGGTGCTGTTGAAACAAAGGTTATTCCTGCACTTTCTCACAATATTTCAACAGAATGGACTATTGACAAAGAGCCTACTTGTACAGAAGAGGGCAGTAAGTCACATCATTGTTCACTTTGTGGTGAAAAGTTTGATGTAACTGTTATTGAGATAATTGAACACTCTTATGAAGAATGGGTTATTGATACGGAACCAACTTGCGAATCACAAGGCTTGATGTATCATACATGTTCAGCTTGTGGCAATACTGAAACTGAGGTAATTCCTGCATTGGGTCATAACGTTTCAACTGAGTGGACAATCGACAAATCTGCTACTTGTGAA
>JAEIGA010008455.1_pt1 | contig 15601 bp, 17 predicted proteins | sample 9270691 | NCBI WGS metagenome assembly JAEIGA01 (sample SAMN17057246, study PRJNA624740) | gut metagenome | biome: biome; isolation source: fecal sample | host: Bos grunniens | place: China: Xizang | collected 2019
CGTATTTATCCTCCGGGTGCAACTGTACCAGCGTGGAATGCGTAACGATGTGCCGTTATGAAGGACGAAGAAAACATCAAAGGTCAGGCAGCGGAAATGCTGCTTGACATTGGTATAGATATACCATTGCTCCCAAAGTTCCTTTTCCGCAACAAGAATGCCACCGTCACCATTCACCGACCGACCATCGGTAATCTGATGCGCATCGCCTTGGTGTACCAGAGAATCGGAGTAACGCCCGACGATCTGAAAAGCATGAGTTTCGATGACCAGATGAAACTTGCCGCCGAAAAGGGCAAGGACATCAGCCGACTGGTAGCGTATGCCGTATGTTCCGGCTGCTTCACGGGTAAGTGGCTGAACGGAATCGTGGCATGGTGGTTACGTTGGCGGGTTCATCCTGTAATGCTGGTTCAAGCGATGCTCCAATTGCTGAAAGGCACACACCTGAAGTCTTTTTGCAGTATTATTCCATTGGCGGCACAAGCAGACGAACTGCTAAGTCCCATCGGAAGCCACACGGAGAGGATGAGTTAAAGGGACACAACGAAAGCCCTCATAGCATCCTGGGCATTGTAGGTCAAGCAATGGAACGTTTCGGCCAAACGAAACACTATATCATCTGGAGACTCAGCTATGCCGAACTCATGGCCATGAGCATGGACGTGACTCGTTACATCTCGGCTGAGGAAGAAAAAGAAAGGCAAGAGGAAGCAGCTCGCAACCAACGGCCAAAAGAATTTACTGAAGAATATTTTCAAACTAAGTTTGGAGGACTGTAACAATGAAAAAGGGTGTAAGACTCGAAATATTGATTGATGACAAGACTTTGGCAGGTATCAATTCTGCTAAAGGTAATTTGAACATGTTGGAGAATGTGTACAAACAAATATTGGCACAACTCAATAAAGAATTGAAAGCCTTGCAACAAAATCTAAAGTCCTCCCTGGAACAAGGTATCAATACCGATAAGCAAGTTGCCGAAGTTCAAGCTTTGACAGGCGTAGTCAATGACTTGACTGATAGTTTGGAAGAATTGAAAGAAGCTAAGAAGCAGAGCAATTCCACAAAAATAATCGAAGACGATGCAGCACCTAAATTAGGAAACCTAAAAAGAAGCATTTCGCAGATTGCTGGAGAATTACCTTCTTTGGCTATGGGACCGAAAATGTTTTTCTTGGCCATATCAAACAATATTGAGCCTTTAAGAGAAGCGTTAGGTCAAGCACAAGATGAATTTAAATCTTTAACAAAAGCAGGAAAAGAAGCTACACCTGTATGGAAGCAAGTAGCCAAGGCTATCGTTTCCCCACAAGCTGCATTAGCAATAGCTACAACTTTGTTTGTGGTGTATGGTGATGAGATTATAGCCTTTGCAAAAAAGATCATTACTGGTAAGAGAGAAGTCATCTCAATGAAAGAAGCAGTAGAAAACCTAAACGAGGAATTCAACAACAATGCTACTGATTTAGCGAAATCTGTAACCACTGTGAACAACTTGGCCAAAGAATACAGAAACCTTGGTGACGATATGAATGCCAAGAAAGAGTTCATTACCAAAAATAAGGAAGAATTTGACAAGCTGGATGTGTCTATCAATAATGTAGCTGATGCGGATAAATTACTCATCAATAGTACAGATGCTTATATTGAAGCCATGTCTTTACGTGCAGAAGCTACCGCTGCATATAATTTACAAGTAGAAGCACAAGAAGAATTAATCAAGAAACAACGTGCAAGAGAAAAACGAGAAAAAGAAGGTCCTACATTTGGAGACAAAGCCCAATCTTTATTTGTCTCGGCCATGTATATGTCATCGGGACAAGGTGCAGCTCCCACAGCTAAGGATTATCAGGCAGAAGGAGTAAAAGCCGCTAAGGAAGAAGAAAACGTAGTTCAGGCCGAAGTGGATGCTTATCAAAAACTTTATGAGGAAAAATCAAAAGCATCCAAGCAGATTTTTGAAAGATTGGGATTGATGACCAAGGAAATTGACTTGAACAAACAATCAGCCAATACTACCAACTATGCCGCAGAACTGGCAGAAGCCCGTATCAAGGCGCAACAAAAGCTGGAACGTATGCTGATAGAAACCATGCAAGACGGATTCAAGAAACGTCAAGCATTGGCAGCACAACATCTACAGGAAGAAATTGCCCGCATCAATGCGGATGAAAAAGCACAACTGGACACTATCAAGAAAGCTCGTGAAGCGGGTCAGTCCGTTGATACGAATGCTGAACAACAAGTACAGGACAATGCACAACAGCAACGTTTGGCAGCTAACAATAAATATCTGCAAGATTCCGCCCAAATAGAAAAGGAGTGGCAGGAAAATAGCTTGCAGTCATGGATAGCCTACTACGAAAAGTATGGTACCTATGCCCAACAGCGAGTGGCGATCATTCAGAAGTATGCCTTGAAGATGAACAATACTCAAGATGAGAACGAAAAGGCATTGTTCACTAAGCAACAGGAAGAAGAATTACAGTCGCTCGATGACAAGTTTGGAAAATCTGTGAAGCAGATGAGTGACCTCTTTGCTGATGTCAGCAAAAAGAGCGTTGCATCTATTCAAGAGATTATAGATAAATACGAAGCATTGGTAGATTTTAGGTCTAATAAAGACACGAAAATAACCAAAGACGATTTGATAAAATTAGGTTTTACCGCTCAAGACTTGAAGGATCTTGAAAGTGGTAAGATAAAAATCGAAGATATAACTAAACGTCTGGAAGAACTGAACGGAGTAATGAAGGGCAAATCCCCGTTCAAGTCTTTTACAGAAAGTTTAAAAGAAGGGTTTGATAAAATCAAGAATGCTAAAGGAGACACAAAAGAAATAGGCGAAGGAATTGGCATTATTGGCAGTGCAGTTATAGAGTTCCTACCAGCTTTAAAAGATTTTAGTACAAACCTTTCTACCATATTTGGTTATGATGATTCCAAAATTCAAGGTGTCATTGGCGCAGTAGAAGGTTTGGGAACTACAGCTGTCGGTATCGGTCAAGCATTGAGTGGTGATGTAGTTGGAGGTGTTATGAACGCCGTAAGCGGTATTGCATCAGTAGTAAACAGTTTGGAAGGTGTGTTCGGTGCAGACTATTCCGGATACGAACGTCTGAAAGAACAATACGAATTGCTGAATGGTGTATGGGATACTCTTATCGACAAGAAGAAAGAATACATTTCCATGAGTTATGGAGAGGAAGCCACCAAAGCCGGTGAAGAAGCGAAGAAGTTGATTAACGACCAAATCAACCGTTATCGTCAATTATTGGATGATTTGGCAGGAAGTGGAGCATCTATTGGTTCTCATTCCCTCGGATATCGAATCAATAAGCGAATGGCTAAGGAGGATTGGGAAATATTGAGTAAGCTGGTAGGTGAAACCATAGACAATAGCAATGATTTGTGGGACTTGACCGCTGATCAATTGGAGAAGCTTCTGCAAGATCCGAAAATCGTGTCCGTGCTTGGTGAAGTGAATGAAGACTTCTTGACCTACATTCAAGACATCATCGACGCACAAGATGAATTGGAAGAGGTGGAAAAATCTATCCAGGAGCAATTGACCCAAACAAGCTTTGAGAATATGCAGGATAGTTTTTGGAATGCGTTGCTCGATATGGAAAAGGATGCCGAAGCCTTTGGTGACGACTTGACCAAGACCATGCAGAAAGCTATCATCAAGGCTAACTTAGGAAAGACCTATGAAAGCCAGTTGCAGAACTGGTACGAAAAGTTTGCCAAAGCCAACCAATCCGACGGCATCAATACCGAAGAATACGATTCGCTCCGTAAGGAATACGATGCTATAGTAGAAGCAGCCTTGAAGGAACGAAACGAACTGATGAAGGTTTTCGGTTGGGAGTCGGAAGCAGCAGCCAGTGCAGCACAATCGGGTCGTGCCGGTGCTGTTACCACCATAACAGAAGAAACAGCCGGAAGACTGGAAGGTATCGGTAATGCCCAGCTTGACCGCATCATCGCCATGGACGACAAGATGGAGAATATGGGCGATTCGCTTTCTGCCATGGCAAGTAACATCGCTATCATGACAGAAAATAGCAATTATCTGAAACGGCTGGAAGATATAGCCGACAATATTCAGAACATGAATAGTACTGGAGTAAAAATTAAAGGATAAAGATATGACAGTTCAGGAAGGATTACTATTGATCAACAAAGTGGACATGGCGACATACGGCGTGTTCCTGGCAGAAACATCCGCTGGAGGCCATACCAACTACGATGCGCTGATGAAGCCATCGAAGACCAAGGAACCTACATCGGTATCCTATCAAGAACGCAACGGAGAGGAACTGCCTGACGAACTTGGCGAACTCCGTCATGAAGCGAGGGACATTCCTCTGAAGATTGCCATCGTGGGCGATACCCGTCAGCAATGGTTCAGCCGATACAATGCGCTGATGGAACTCTTGAAGTCGGGATGGCTGAATGTAGAAGTGCCAGAACTAGGGCGAATCTTCAAGGTGTACTTGAAGGAATGTTCCGGTTATTCCCACTTCACCACTTTATCCGATACCGGTCAGCAAGTGGCCTGCATGACGATCGTACTAAGAGAGCCGAAACCTGAGTTTTAAAAACTGATTAAACATCCTGTAAATGGAATTGAAAATATACGATAAACAAGGAATCGTGAAGATGACGGTAAGCCCGGATAACTCTTCACAATGGGACCACGAAATTGGCGTAGAGAATATTGTAACCGTCAATTTTACCACGTGGGAATTCCTTGTTATGGAAGTTGGTTGGTATATCCGGGTTGAAGGCCAAAAGTTCAGCATAAAGTCGGAATGTCGCCCGAAACATATCAATAACAACCAATATAAATATAGCCTAAAATTCTACGGTCGTGAACATGATACACAAGATATTCTATTCTGTAGACTGAACCAGGGAGAATATGATCTTGAAAGCGTCTTTGCATACGATGGAACTCCAATTGACTTTCTTCAGAAGGTTGTGGACAACATGAAACGAAATTCCGAGGGTGTTGATTGGAAAGTAGGTGAATCAATATCGAATGTAAGAAAGACCATTAATTTCAACGGACTTTATTGTTGGGATGCCCTGAATGAAATTGCACGTACTTTCGGAACAGAATGGTGGGTGGACGGTGAATATCTGAATCTCTCTAAATGTGAACGTGGAGAACCTGTTTCATTGGGATATGGCAATGGTTTTAAATCCGGACTTACTCAAAATGAGAATACCAATGCCGTAAAATGGTTTACCCGTCTTATTCCAGTAGGTAGTACCAAGAATATTGACAAAAACAAGTATGGATACTCTAACCTCCAATTGCCCGGTCGTGAAAAGTATATAGACATAAACACCCAATATGGTCTGAAGGAGTATCGTGAAGAATCTGCATTCAGTGAAATCTATCCGCATCGGGTTGGTGCAATATCTTTGGTGCGTTCAGAAGTTCGAAAAAATGAAGAAACCGGGGATTATACTGTGTATTATGTAAAGGATAGTTCCTTGCCTTTTAATCCGGATAATTATATGATTGGTGGTGAAGTAATACACATGACTTTCAATAGCGGTGCATTGGCAGGAAAGGACTTTGAAGTAAACTGGAACAATGACACCAATGAATTTGAAATCATCAATCAATATCCCGATGATAATACACAATTGCCGGGAGGAAATCTAATACCATCAATAGGTAACTCTTATGTGCTTTCCAATATAAGTATGCCGGAAAGTTATAACGTAGCCGCAGAAACAGAGTTCGAGCAAGCGGTAGATGCGTTTTTGTTGGAATATTCAAAGGATATTTCCATCTATTCCGGTAATACGGACTATATTTATATAGACAAGCACAATGTACCATTGATGTTGGGACAGCGTGTGAAGTTGTTGTCTGAACAATACTTCGATGGAGGTGAGCGTATCAGCCGCATTTCCCGTATATCCCGAAAAATAAACAATTTGTCTGATGCTTCTGTAGATTGTAGCGATGCAATATCTTCGTCATGGAAAAGCAGCATAGACAGTTCTCTGAACCAGTTACAATATGCAGCCACTCATGAAGTGGTTCAGGCTTTGATTAAAGTCCTTAAAAGTGGAGATTCGGAAAAGCCAAGCGAATACAATGTTTTGTCTGCCTTGCGCTCGTTGAATACATTCTTGCGTAAGGATCGTGATGATAGTACTCCATACGGTTTAAATGTCGGAAAGCATTTGGTTGTAGGGGAAAAGTTGACAGCAAAAAGAGGTATTCAGGCCGGAGATTCATTTGTTCCTGGCATATTGACTGGTAGCGGTGGCTTTATTGACGAACAAGGGAATGGAGAACTTGAAAGCCTTATCATAAGAAGATTCTTGGAAGTTCCCGAACTCCGTTACAATCGTGTAGAAATCAAGCTCGGTGACAAGTGGAACGCTCCAGGTGCTGGTGTATTTGAAAGAGTAGTACCAGACATAGACAAGAAAGGGAATCGACTCATGTCAGGAACCGGATACTTGAAGTTGGAAGAAGGCGAATGCGGAGCGATAGCTGTAGGCGACATTTGCATGGGTATTTTCCATTCGTTCAATGCTGAAGAAAATGCAACGGAAGATTCTGATGACAGCCGTGGTAATTTCCAGTTTGCCGGTTTCTATACTTGTTATTTTACCATCACGGAAATAACAGGGAATGATAATAAGCAATTCAGATACCAGTTGCGTCCAGTATCGGATAGATGGAAACTAACTTATCATCCATCCGAAGCTATGACTTTTGTTTGTTACGGGTCGTTCATACGTGAAGGCAGACAAACATCTGTCTACACAACACGTACATATACCCGCTTGTTGAAGGACCAGAATACTTGGGAAATATCAGTTTCAAACATTGCCATGCAATACGGGAACATGGAAAACATGTCAATTCATGGCATTGACATGACAGGATATTCCATGTACCTTAAAAACATATACATGACAGGTACATTGAAGCAGGTGAAGCCTGACGGTACCCCAATAAATGTAGCGAATGATAGAGGGAATTATATACCAGGAGAAGTATATGCATATTATGATAGAGTTTCATACAATGGTAGCCTTTGGCTATGTGTGAATGAATCAGGAACCAATACTGAGCCAAATAAAGGAGATAGTTCATGGCTTCTTCAAGTAGAGTCCGGGATAGGAATATCGGCTAAAGGTCCATGGAAATCTGATGAAACGCCTTATTCTGTTAATTCCATAGTCACCTTTGCTGAGAAGGTGTGGATATCTAATAAGGAGACATCTGAACCTCCGTTCGGTATCTATACAGACAAGGACCGAAATAGATTGACATACATCGACGGAAGTTATATACTTGTAGACCAATTGATACAAAGTAATGATTGGGACTTACTACTGGATGCTCCTGAATTGACAAATGGAGCCGATGGTGAAAGTCTGCAAGTCCGATATTCATCAGATAAGTCTTCTTGGCATGATACATTTATTGAAGGAGACGTATGGATGCAGCAGCGTGTGGGAGATAAAGCTACATGGAGTAATCCAATACGAATTGCAGGTGAAGAAGGTGCGGCTGGAGCGGATGGTATATATACAGATTATCAGTTTGCAGTCAATAGCAGCCTGACAGTTGCACCTATAAATGGATGGCAAGATACACCTCCGTCTGTAGGTACCGGACAATTCCTGTGGATGAGAATGCGTGTGGTTGACCCGAATACATCGGAAGAACAGCCATGGCATACGGCTCGTATTGGTGGAGAGAAAGGTGATAACGGCCAAGGATTTTCTATTGAAGGTGATTGGAAAACTGGTATGGCCATACCTTCATTTGGTGTAGTTACAATGGCTGGAAGAAGTTTTGCAGCAAAAGTTGCTACAACCAATCCTCCAATGTGGTGTTGGACAGACAAGGACGGAAATCGTCTTATATTTTCTTCAACAGAATATATCATTACTGGAGAAACGAATGAAAATGAATATCAACTATGGAGTACAAGCGGACAACAGGGTGAACCAGGCCCTCAAGGTGTTGCAGGTAAAGATGGAACAGACGGAAAAACCTACTATACATGGATTCGTTATGCTGATGACGAAAAAGGGAATGGTATATCAAACAATCCGACAGGGAAAATATATATTGGATTTTCCTATAACAAGTCAACGGCAACAGAATCAAATGATCCGGATGACTACAAGTGGTCAAGGATAGAGGGAGAAAAGGGTATCCCAGGTGAAAAAGGTAAAGATGGTATTCAGTACTATACATGGATTGCATATAGTGACTATGCGGATGGTCGTGACATGTATCAACAACCGAAAGAATCCACAAAATTCATAGGTATTGCTGTGAACAAGGTAAGCCAGACCGAAAGTTCTAATCCTTCGGATTATACATGGTCGTTGTTCCGTGGTTCTGATGGTGAAGGATTTACATTGGTTGGTAACTGGCACACTGGTATTTCCGTTCCTAAAATGGGAGTTGTATCTATGGCTGGTGAACAGTATGCTTCCAAGGTTGCGACAAACAATCCTCCGTTATGGTGTTGGACAGACAACGACGGCAATCGACTGATATTCTCTGCTACAGAATACATTATTACAGGAGAAAAGAATACATCCGAGTATGAGCAATGGACAATTAAAGGTCAAGACGGTAAAGATGGTAAAGATGGTAAGGACGGACAACAAGGAATTCAAGGTTGCGTTGTGCGTGATAGCGAATGGGCAGTCGGTGTGGAATATAGGAATGATGAAGGTATAGGTAATGGATATATAGACGTAGCATTAGTTCGTTCAGAATCTACCGCTACTGGATGGGTCGCATATCGCTGCAAAAAAACGCATATTAGCTCTTCCAGCATTACGACAACAAACACAACCTATTGGGAAGAATTCGGTAGTAATGTGACCGCTATCTTTACATCTCTAATAATTGCCAAAAACGCAAAGATAAACTTCCTTCAAGGAAATCAGTTGTTGATTCAGAAAAGCAATGGTAAGGTTACGGCTGGGATTAGTGGTAGTGACGATGGTGATAAATCAAGATTTTGGGCGGGTTCCGAAACTCCAGATAATGCACCATTCAGTGTGACGGAGGAAGGTGTTGCAACTTCAACCAAGTTCAGAACAGGAAGGAGTGGGCTACGACTTGAAGTTGAGAATGGACTTATCAGTGTATTTGGAAGCATAGCAAAGAATATTGAGTTTGGAGTCAATGAAGAAGGTCTTGCGGTAATGAGATATTACGACAATGATGGTACTTTGCTTTACGATTTAGGGCCAAGTGGAATATCTACCGTAAAAAGAGCCAATGACACATGGAAATTGACCCGATTGACATTCTTGGGAGAAACAGAAAGTGGTGTATTCAAAGAGTATTGGAATATCACTACCAATCCATTGTATACGACTGGTGTAGACAGATACCAGTTCTTGTCTGGCTATATAGGTAATGCTTACAATGATTTGGCTAATAACAGAAAGTATTTCAAGACTCAATCCAAGACAGACAATAGCGGAAAAACCAACATTGTCAATGATGGCTGGTACACATTGACATTCCCTGCTGATTTTCGAGGAGACCGTCTTATGTGGATGCCGACAACCGATGGGATGCAGCCATCTGATATGCTCTCAAACAATCCGGCAATCAACACATCAATGCCGGTTTATATAACTGAATTCTTCTGGATTCAAGGTGGTTTGATAACACAGAGAAGAAAAGCATATTACAATTTAATAAATGGATAAAAATACAGTTATGATTTTACATGCAGGTAACGGGCTGGTTCTGACGCAAAGCGCAGAAGTGCCCATGAGAGAAAGAGTATTTTTGCCACATGTCAACATTCGTTCTGTTTCCGAAGTCGAAGATTGGAAAGAGATTACGGAAAAGCAGAAAGATGAAATGCTGGCTGAAACGGCTATCATAGACGTGGATAACATGAGTGTAGAATCAATCAAGAGAGTGGATTCTATTGTTGCAAAAGTTACCGAAAGAATCAACGATGTACCAATGACAGTTGAACAATCTCTTGAGTTGTCGAGTTATTTTCCTAAATGGGAAGAGAATCAGCCAATGCCAGTCGGCTATAAAGTGTCATACGAAGGCGTTTTATACGAGGTCGTTCAAGAACACACATCCCAATCGGACTGGATTCCAAGAAATGCTGTGTCATTGTTCAAAGTGGTGCAAGTAGAATCCGATGGTACGGAAGAAGATGCAATCGACTGGAAGCATGGCATGGTACTTGAATACGGAAAATACTACATGGACGATGGAGTAAAGTACAAGTGTATCCGTGATAGTGGTAACCCGTTGTATTACCCGCTTGATGTATTGGTAGGAAACTACGTTGAAATAGTAACAGAAGAAAATGTATAACTTTAAATTTTAGAATTATGGCAGACAAAAAATTAAACGAAGTTACCAAGGTAACAGACATGGCATACGTGCCAGTAATTATGGCAGATGGAAGTATTGGACAGATCGCAAAATCTGACCTTGCATCAGTTGTGGCAGAACGATTAGCTCTGAAAGATTTAAATATGGACCCAGATAACATTCGTACAACCTCTTTTTGGACAATAGCGGCAGAAAATAGTGGTTATAATATACCTACATCATACGGGGTTCTTGTATGTATTTATACAGGTGGTGCTTATCCGATGTTACAGATTGTATACGGCCGCCAAACTTATAAAATGTGGCACAGAACTGCAAATGCAAATTGGGAATGGAGTGAATGGTTTATACAACAATAACTTTACATCTTGGAGTATCATGTGATACTCCATATTTATTAACACTCAGATACAATTCAAAATTTAAAGTAGAAAAATTCATCTAGTGAATTTGTTGTAAAGGTTATATCTCTACCTGAAATTGTAGCTGTGATAGAAGGATTTCCTTGTTTTCCAATCTCATACATAAATACTTTTTTACCTCCAACGGACCCGACAAAAATATACGCAACAGAGTTTTCATTCTTGAAATCTCTACCCCATACTATGCCAATAACAGAGTGATGATTCGTGGCTATGGAAAAATGAGGCTCGGAATTGGCAATAAATTGTTCTGCCACGCTTAAGAAATGTTTAAACAATCTGTAAATCCATTTCAAAAGCGTGGCAGGGATATTAAAATCAAAAGGCGCATTGACCATTGATGTAGGTAATAATGATACTACATATTGGAATGGAATTTGTGGTGACAATTATACTGGTAGAGTTATTACAGGATATCATTCTGGTATAAATTCTAGTATTGTAGCTATTGGTGCATCTACATATACTATTCAACTTGCTACAGAATACCTTGGTGGAGTTGCAAGAATACGCACGTATTATTCTGACGGTTCTTATTGGTCTCCATGGAAGAAATTCTCCTTCTCTGACTAGTATATTATTACCCCCTATTGTAGGGGCTAATAATAGTTATGACATAGTAATAACTTTCCAACTAGACCAAGAAGAAACAGCGCAACTCCTAAAATATAATTTACTTGCGTTTACACTGTATAAAAATTGTATTTTGTCACCTCTTGTTAGATTTGAGAATTGTATAACAATACAATTATATGCGTCTCCTGGTATATTCTTAGGATTATTTGTGTCTACAAACCAATAGACTCCATCAGCTATACCATTTAAATCGTTATTAGTTGTTAGAAGATTCCTAATTCTAAATGGATTGATTATTCCTGCCACTTCCATTTATCCAAACAGAATCTTGTAAGGATATCGAGAAGTGGCAGGAATAATGTCTTCTTCGGATTATAACAAAATAGTAAATCAAGGGTATGAAACATCTGATGCTAACAATTGTATTAACAATGGTGTATATTATTTAGCTTCAGGATTAGGATCTATAGCCAATACACCTGCTAATTATGTATTAATACTAGTTCTTAGCATTGATGGAAAAGTTGTTCAAATAGCATTTAGAATAGATGATCCTTCAAAGCGATGGATTAGGGTTAAAGAATCATCAACAGCTTCATTTAAGGAATGGAGCAGCTTCTAAAACTAAAGTCTTAGCCTCTATTCCAATAGATGTAGGGGCTAGATAATATCTTAAACTATTTATATTTATGTATTTTAAAACGACACCCAACTATACCATTCACCACTAGAACATTTTCGATATTTAGCGTCTCCAGCTCCATTGTGAATGTTGAATTGAACAACATCGTTTGTATTCCCGAATTGAAACACCATAAGATAACTCCAATTCATCGCGTTTGTTATATTTGAAGATAGGTAATAAAGCCCCGTACTTGTAAGATTGTTAGCATCAACACCGCTTTTGTCCCCTTTAAATCCTAACGGGTTTCCCAAAAGTCCTGCCACTCTTGTTTATTTACAAAGAACAATGTAAGTAAATCGGAGTGGCAGATAATATTGGAATTAAAAGGCAGTCTATTGAGATACAAGAAGGTGAAACTCGCACAATTGAAATTGCACCCCCATACTCTGGGATATTATCAATTACTTGTACTACTTATATTGGATATTCTTTTTTTTACATAAGGGGCTATGGGGCTGGTTCTTCAAGAAATTCAGTTATCCCATTGACCACAGGAGGTGTTACAGATTCTATAGAATTTACATATTCAAGTGATATATCGGGTTTTGTTATAAAAAACAATACATCTAAAGCAACAATAAATATTTTTTTGTTTTAGATTCTTTCGGTATATACGTTATCTTTCAAATCGACAGTTCTAGTTGAACCTTCAAATTGCTGAATTGTAATACTACCATATAACTTACTACCATAAACAAAACCATAAACCAATCTTTCTCCCGCATATTTGTGACGGACAACGAAAGTGCCTTCTCCAAAAGGTAAAGCATTTACAACTTCTTTAGCAATTTCAACAACTGAATTTTTTAATGTCCCCAAGACAAGACCTCCATAAAAATTTGAAATACCAATTATCTCTGCCACTACGGGAAATCCTTACAAAGTTCTGTAAAAAATCCCGATAGTGGCAGAATTGATTAGAAACACTGATATCGGATATAAAGCAATTCCGGCAAGGAGTGGCGGAACTGCTAAAATATTAGTAGTACCAAAAACTGGTAGAACAACTATAATCCTATCCTTATCAAGGTATTCCAATACAGCACTAGTTGTTGCTCTTATAACGATTTACCCTGTAGCTACAAATGAATGCCCAAAAGTTAGTATTGATTATTTACGTGGAGCAAAGGACACTGGTAATTACACACCTAAGATATATTATGTTGCAGAAGCAGATGGGAGTATATCTTTATATGTAAGAACAGCACAGAATGAAGACTGCGGCTACAGAGTTATCAGCAATTTCCAAGGAGACACAACAGTTTCTATGGCTGGTTCATTGCCTGATGAAGCTATACAGATTTAATAATGACAGAGGGTGTATTGTTTTTGACACATCCTCTATCTTTATTGTTATAAGTCGAACCAATCTGTAAAAGAATTCGTCCATGCGGGCATATATCTAAATCTTTTAACAGGAGAACCTACATTAGCGAATGATGTCCCGACTTGGATTTGAACACATGTATTTTCGTATCTAAATACAAGCATAATTCCTGTATGTAAACCACCTGAAGCTCTCATATTATAAATCCCTGTAGTTAAAATATCATTAGCGTCTTCTTTGTTTAAAACATCACCTCGGTCGATTAATGGTTTAATTATCCCTGCCACGCTTAAGAAATGTTTAAACAATCTGTAAACCCATTTTAAAAGCGTGGTAGATGAGAAAATCCGTCCTTAGTGTACGGTTTTCAAGAAATCAATATTGACTAAATTTTTCTATCCAACTTTTTATTTATTGTCCTATACTACGCCAGGAGTCCCACACCCCTGTTTTCACGTCGCGTCGTCTGATTGCCATAAGTCCGTCAGAACCAAATGCAATCTGTGACGTATAGCTAATTGTTGTCATTACAAGCATCGTTCCGTATATAATCTTATTCCCTTCAGTTGTAGCTACATTTGATTTAATGCTATAATATCCACTTTTAACAGCACTATCCAAACCTGTTTCATTAACGATTTCATTAACATATCCCATTGGATTTCCCAAAAGTCCTGCCACATATAATAATTTTATAAAACATAGATAATAAATTATTTTTGCCTAAAAAAACATGCAAAGAATTAGATATAGACTTGTTTACAATAGAAGAAACATGCTAAATAAGCAAGGGAAAGCCCTCATACAAGTAGAAGCTTCATTAAATGGACGAAAGGTTTACATAAGCACTCGAACATATATAGTTCCTTTCGAATGGGATAAACGTACATCCACAGTTATTAATCATCCGAACGCGAGAGATATCAATGCGTGGTTATTTGAATTTATGATGAAGATAGAAGGGTTTGAGCTATCCTTATGGAAACGTGGAGTTATACCTACGTTGCTTCAAATTAAGGATTCTGTAAAAGGTAAAAGTGTAAAAGACTTGTCTTTCCGTTCATTTTGCCTATCTGTAATCGACAAAAGCAATCGAAAGAAAGGAACAAAGTGCAATCTTCGTAGCACATTAACAATGATGGATGAATTCAAGACTGGATATGAATGGGAGGATATGACATATTTATTTTTAAAAGAGTTTGAATTATGGTTATTAAAAAGAGGTTTAGCAAGGAATACTATTGCCAAACATTTACAGAACATTAGAACATTGATTAACGAGGCTATATCGGCAGGATATATTTTATCTGATTCTGATCCTTTTAAAACCTTTTCAATCAAGCATGAAAAGGTAGAACATAGGTTTTTAAATCCGGAAGAATTGAAACGAATGGAAGAAATCAAAGTCACTGGTAAACTTTCCCATATTAAAGACGCTTTCTTGTTCTGTTGCTATACAGGGTTAAGATATTCGGATTTCAAGCAATTACAAAGTAAGTTTTTTAAAAATATAAATGGTAAACAGTGGATAATGATTAAGACAGAAAAGACTGGATATGATTTAAAAATACCTCTTTATTTGGTTTTTGAAGGGAAAGCATTGGATATACTTAATCGTTATCCGTCAATTGAATCTCTCACTAACATAGGATGCAATGCAGATACCAATAGACATTTGGCTGTTCTTCAAAAGATGGCCAAAATTGATACGAGGACAACGTTTCATACGGCAAGGCATACTTGTGCTACTTTGCTATGCCATCAAGGTGTACCAATAACAACAGTACAAAAGATTCTTGGTCACACAAAACTTACTACTACGCAACTATATTCTGAAGTAATGGCTGACACAATAGTCAAAGACTTAAAAAGTGTAAAGAAAAAATCAAAAAGAAATCATTAGATGAAAATTATTCAGTAGATTATAAGTACACTTTATAAATCTACTAAAAAAGAATCACTTTTTGTTTTGAATTAAAAAGTCTTTAAAAAGCATTTTTTGTTTTTTAAGTCAGCACAAAATGTTTTGCGGCTTGTACTTTCGGGAGATCTTCTTCAAATCAATATATTGACCGATGATTCGATTCTCCATGAAATACTTACAATACGCATATCCTCTATCCAAATAAATAGCTCCGATCAATGCCTCAAACGCATTTCCCCCTAAATTACTATTATGAGCTGAATTACGTATA
>JAEIGA010008456.1_pt1 | contig 15601 bp, 18 predicted proteins | sample 9270691 | NCBI WGS metagenome assembly JAEIGA01 (sample SAMN17057246, study PRJNA624740) | gut metagenome | biome: biome; isolation source: fecal sample | host: Bos grunniens | place: China: Xizang | collected 2019
ATAAGGAACGCACAATGATAGAAGCACGCAAAGACAGATATTATCGGTTGAACTTATACAAAGCTGTCCGCGACAAGGGGTGGACAAGCGAGTATATGGATCAGACAGACTCACTTTTCAAGATATTAACCGAAGAAGAACGAGAACTCTGGGCAGTTGCTGCTCTTGCCATCACACAAGAATGCAAAACGGAAGAAGAGTTTCTTGAAAAAATCAACTTCATCAATTTAAGCGATAACGATTGAATGTAAACCCCGGGATTTCTCCCGGGGTTTGTTTGTTACTATTAATATCCGTTTTGCGTTACGCCATAGACGGCTTGATCATAGGTGAAGCCCTCAAACTCCAGCTGATTAATCAATCCCTGACGAGAAAATGAACTATATTCAAGATATTCCTTAGCCGACTTTACGGCTTGTTCATTCCAATCGGCGCCACAATTATCCGCACCATAAGTAGCCTGCTCGGCTGTGAACTTTTCATATTCCAATTGTTTAATTAAACCCGTGTATGAGAATGCGGAATACTCAAGATAATCTTTCGCAGACTTGAGCGCCTGTTCATTCCAATCCGCACCACAATGCTCTACCGCAAAAACAGCTTCTTCATGAGAATAGCCCTCATATTCCAATTGTCCAATCAAACCCTCATACGAAAAAGCAGAATAACGAAGATAAGATTTTGCAGAACCGAGCGCGTTCTTCTCGCCCATTGTTGCCGAAGATAAAACAGGATCTTCTTTGTTCTGTTCTGCATTATCCTCATTATCAGCAGACTGCTCACTGTCGTCGATGCTTTCATTGATAACTTCATCAGAAGAATCTTCAACTATCTCAGCATAGTAGGCTACCATGTAAGGAACCGTTATATTCTGTCCCAATACAGAAGTGTAATCTTTCTCGCCCAAAAATTCACCATACAGGGAGACAATATCACCTTCCAAAAGTTTCAATTCATCTGCAAATTCATATTTTACGTACACACTATCGGTGTAACTCGAATAATATTCACCGCCAGCGCGAGTAACCTTAACTAACAACACCGGTTTTTTAGAAGAGTTTTCTACCTGAGCAACCTCACCAGTAAAAACAACCAATTCGTTTTTATGATCGTCAGGATTTCTCGCCGCTTCTTCATAAGTTAAAGAAACGCATTTTTCTTTTAAATATTCTGCTTTTTCCTCAGTGCTCATTTCTGAAATTTCAGTTTGCTTCCGATCATCTCCACCCAAAATTCCAGACATACCATCTATAAACTGCCACACTCCAACTACTATTAATAGACTGGCAAATATGAGAGTTAATGCTCTTTTCATGTCAAATACCTCTTTCAATTATTCATGTTTCTTCTGATCCGGGAAAAGGTCGGCGGTATGCACCTCATAGGTGGGGATGGGTTCGGTGGACGCGGGCTTCCAATTTGCCTCCACGGAGAGGGCATTCAGGATGAGCTTCTGCACATAAGCCGGCGGGGTGCGCTTCTCCCCTTCCCAGTCCTGGATGGTGCGCTTCGGCACTTCCAACCAATCGGAGAGGGCCTGCTGGGTCATTCCCAGCGCAGTGCGTGCTTGTTTTAATTGTTCTGCAAACATGTTTCTTCTCCTTTTTGATTTCCTTTTATTGAGTTTGTTTACTCATCTTCATCGGTTTCTTTGCTACACTCCTCGAAGAATTTGAATCCTAAAAATTGTTCGAAAACATCCTCTTTTCCGTTTCCGTCAAAGTCGAACAAACCGCCGAACGGATTGTCCCAAAAACTACTGTTTTTCGACATTCTTTTCTCCTCCCTACTTTCTACCAAGGTCGATGAGGCCGCCAATCAAAGCGAAGGGCAGGGCGAGTAAAATAAAAGCTAACATAACATCCTCCTTTTTATCGGTGGCTTCCTTGTGAGGATAGTCTAACACAGGAGGTGTCCAATAAAACGGACAATGCAAGAGAATTTTATACAATATTTTACAATTTTCTTAAAAATTCGTCAAGGCATAGCAAAAGCCCCGGAAGGATAACCCTCCGGGGCTGGTTTTATAGTTCAGCGCGCTTGTTTTAATTGTTCTGCAAACATGTTTCTATCTCCTCAACTTGCCTCTAATCAAAAATTAAAATACTTCCTAAAGCAGAAGAAAAGTCAACATCATACGTTATTTGCATGCCGTAGTACACAGTAGAACTCGGGATAAAAGTCGACGCGGTTCGAGCTTCCACCCTTCCACTTACAAGGCTACTCTCATTATAAAAACTAAAATACATCCAATCGGTTGTGCTTTTATACCCTCTTAAAGTAGTATATCCCGTATCTTGGAAATAATTAAACTCCGTATCAATTTTGACAGTTATACTTACACTCATACTATCCATAAGAATTTTTTTATTAGCGTAAGCATCTTTAAGCGACAGCATAACAGTATAACTTACCGAAGTATCTGAAAGCGGAACATCATTTACATAAATATCAAAATAGTCATCAACATTAAAAGAATACAAATCAACTTCTTCAACAGAATGGAAGTATTCAAGCGGTTCTTTTATACCTACATGCGTTCGTTCAGCATCAATTTTAAACTCTGAATACTTTAATGTAGCATATTCGCCGCCTGAAAATTCGCCAGTTGTAATGCCAAGAACCTGTCCCTTATCGTTTGTCAAAATACCGCCACTACTACCCGGCGCAATTCTAGCAGAAGATACATAATACTCACTTGCCCCATCATTAGCAGAAAGAGCAGTAATTTCTCCCGAAGATATATTTAATAAAAAAGCGTCGTTCGGATATCCAAGCGCATATACTGTATCACCAATCTCCGCACTTTCAGCAAACTCAACAGGATCACTATTCAAAAAGAACGCGGTTTTACATATCGCATAATCAGAAGTTGTATAGTTATAAACATACATTCTATCAACTTCATACTCACTCCCTAGATAATTTTTGATTTTTATATAATAGCAATTCTCCACAACGTGAGCATTGGTTATAAAAGTCCCATCGGAATTAATAAAAAAGCCAGAGCCTTGAGATAATTGTGTCTTTCCATCATAATCGTAGCAAACAACTTTTACCATGGATTTTTTTAATTTTTGCTCGATTTCAGCTTGAGAAAGTGCTAGTTCAGGAATTGTTTCAGTTTGGATTGTTTCGCCACATACCGCGCATTCCTGATGCTTACTGCCCTCATTTTCTAAAGTTGCTTCAACATCCGTTATCCATCTCGTTTCCGTATGAGGGCAAACCCAAATTATTGCCTCTTCTCTAATTTTTTCGCCGCACTCTAGACACTCCGTGTGTCTCCAGCCATCAGCCTCTTTTGTCGCTTCTTCATCAACAATCCAATCACTTTCACTATGATTACACCAAAAGCCTAAGTTTTCTTCATAACTATCGCTAGACTCACAAGCGCAAAACGAGAAGACTAATAAAATAGCCAGAGAGAATAATAAAACTCTTTTCATAATACCCTCACTTTTGCCATTGAATTTTACTATGTTTTACGGCTTTGCATTACAATGAGGGCAAGGCTCGCTGGTAATCAAATTGCCGCAGCGACTGCATCTCCAGGTGTGCGTCTTATTGTTTTCTTCCTTCTTCTCGGCAGGGGCAATGGGTGCAGTTTTCTTCTCGCTGGAAGCAATAGGGGCATTTCCCTTCTGTTTGCCTTGTTCAACCAAAATATCGCTATTCTCAATTAACTGACCAAAACCATATGTGAAAAAAGATCCTATCCAAGAAGCAAATGAGCCAAGTAACATTACCAATACACCAGCAAGAGTTTCATCTGCGGCAATCAGGTAAATGCCACTAAGCACCGAAATAACAATGCCCAACAAACAAACAGTTTCAGCAAGCCATTTAATTTTACCGCCAATATTCTTAAACATAAGGAAAGCTCCTTTTATTTATTTTACAATATTTTACAACTTTCGCACATTCTCGTCAATAGAAGCAAAAGCCTGCACGGGCCTTCTTGCTAATTTTCTGCAACTTGACATTCTTTTTAAAATATGTTAAACTTAAATCGTAAAATAATTTTACTGTTGAGAGGTGCGCATGAGTTTTTTTAAGAAAAACAAGCTTGTTCCAGCTTTAGCAGATGGTGTAATGGAAACAACAATTCCGACAATTCGTCGTGTAACGCCCGCCTTTATGTCAAATGGTGGCACCACATATGGAAGAGCCTGTATGCCGTGTACTCCGTGCGGACCCGATATGGACGGTCCTTGCATGCCGTGTACTCCGTGCGGACCCGATATGAACGGCGATTGTATGCCATGCACTCCGTGCGGACCTGATGTGAGCGGTCCTTGCATGCCGTGTACTCCGTGCGGACCCGATATGAACGGTCCTTGCATGCCGTGTACTCCGTGCGGACCTGATGCATAATTAATATTTGATAATACTAAAAGGTTGACTCATTTATAATCTGGGTCAACCTTTTTTGAGGTTAAAATGTTTTATTTCAATAAAGACAGAATCTATGTCACCGGAGCGTACTGTGCGGCCATATACGATTTGGCAAATCAGGTCGTATATGAAGTGAATCATTGCGGACGATTAATTTTGGATCGAATTTATAACCAAGATGAACACGATTTTTCCAAAGAAGAAAAGGTGTACCTAAACTCCTTGTTGGAAATGGGTATTTTAACACAAGAAAAAGTTGAAAACTCCACCTATAAAATGGCAGAGGAAAATATAAAATATGTTTGGCTTGAATTAACCGATGCTTGCAATCTTCGCTGTGTGCATTGTTATGGCGATTTCGGATATTGTGTCACCAAACAAGAAGATGCTGTAACCTTGGACGAATGGAAACATATTATAAAAAATATTGCCACTTATTCAAATGTGGGCATTCAATTTATCGGTGGCGAGCCATTGGCTCATCCAAACTTCAACGAGTTATTGTTATACGCACATGAGTGTGGAATAAAACGTATTGATATCTTTACCAATGCCACATTATTAACGGATGAAAATATTGACCTTATTCGCGCATGTAATGCCTCAGTGAGAATTTCTATTTATGGACATAACGAAGAAGTACATGATGGAATTACAGGCAAAAAAGGAAGCTTTAAAAAAACAATCAATAATCTAAAAAAACTGGCAAAGCAAAAAATAAGAATCAGCCTTGCACTGATTGTTATGAAAGAGAACGAAGAGTTTTTTGATGATATAGTAAGTTTTTTAGAAAAACTTCCTCCCGGATATAGCGGGTATGATGTTATTAGAAATACAGCTCCCGGAAAAAAGAACCTGCATTATGTCCGAAACGCAGAGATTCTGAAGCCAAGATATCAAAACGAAGCAAAGTTTTATACTACTTTTGAAGATTTTTACCATAACCATTATTTTAATAGTTGTTGGTCAGGAAAGCTTTCCATTACAGCGAATGGGGATGTGATACCCTGTATTTTTGCACGTCAATTAATTTGTGGAAATATAAAAAAGAATACTTTTCCTGAGATAATCCAGAATCTAAATGATGAATGGATGATAAGTAAAGATAAAATCGAAGTCTGTTGTGACTGTGAGTACAGATATGCTTGTCATGATTGTAGACCCACGGCATATGGAGTGACGGGAAATTATCTCTCCAAACATGAACGTTGCACATATGATCCATATACTGGGGTTTGGCAATCCATTGAATCCTGTACCCATGAATTGAATTGAAAATAAATAAAACCCCGGGTTTCTTACTAGTTGTCTGCAACTATGCTATAGTACATGCAAATTAACCACACAATTTGAGTGCCATTTAAATCAAACAACAGAAAACAGAGGTTATCGGAACAGATAAAATGAATCGAAATTATCCTTTTTGGTGCATTAAAACAAAACGATATTTTATAATCGAAACATTAAAAGAATCAACTTTGTGGATTGAATTGATCCAATTGATTTGCGAAAAAGACCAAGACAAATTCTCCACTCGTTTAATTGTATTCGCAAAGGAAGTCACACATATTTTTTCGCTTGTTTATGCGGCAAAAAACGGAAAAATGAAAAAACTGCCGGCGCAAAAATACAAAAGCCTTCTGTTTAATTGGTGCTGTAAAAATGCGGAAGAAATGAGATTTTGCTTAAACTCATACGAGATCAACGAAGATGCCCACAAAACGTTTCAAACATATGAAGCGATAGCCGCGCTCGTGTCTACAATTCTGGCGCAGATGTCAGACGACAAAGTCCACTGTTCAGAAATTGCTCTCCGCACGCAGCATATTATCGAAAAACAGAGGGCTCTCCGAATTTAGTTAGCAAATAAATAAGTACCCCCTATTGTCAGTATTATCCTAACAATAGGGGGCTTTTATCTACTGTCCGTTTTTACTGGACTTATTCAAATCATCCTGGGAGGATATTGTTCCCCAAATATGCTTCTCACCTAAAATCAATCGGTTTTAGTTACTTTTTTGATATTTCTTCATAAGCTCGCATTTTAAATGCTTCATCACTTTCAAAAATGCCTTGCTTTAATCCGCTTGCATCCGAAAGTGCTCGTAATTCGTAAGCAGCATCTGATTCAAAAACTCCTTGCGTGGTACCAGAAATGGATCTTAACACATCATTTTTATAACTGCTTTCAGATTGAAAAACGCCTCTTTTGCAACCACTTGTTTCTCTCGCAACGCGTTCTGCATAACTTTCATCACTTTCAAAAAGACCTTGTTTTAATCCAGAACTTTCACGCATAAGTCTTTCCTTGTATGCTTTATCGCTTTCAAAAATGCCTTGTCCCATTGTGTTCTCCTTTAAAACCGTTTTTAACAAAAGTGAGTAGCCAAAATTGGCAAAAAAATTATACGTCTTTTTGCATTTTTTGTCAACTCCGCCCGAAAGCTCCTTCTGAGGCTGTTTCTTAATTAGAGCAGCTAAAATTTTATTTCACAAAAAGGAAATAGAATCGCTTTCAAGAGTTTAAAATACATGTATTACAAATATTGACAAAATATTTAATATAATTTATACTTTATTAAAATAACATTGCTTAAATAGTTGGTACCTAAACAAAGACGAGGCTCAACACATCTCAATGCTTTTATAGTCAGGGAAGATACGCACAGAAACCTTTATGAAATTTAGTATTATTATCCCAGCGCACAATGCAGCTCAATTTATAGGAAACGCAATTGAAAGCATACTTAATCAAAGTTTTTCTGATTACGAATTGATTGTTGTATGTGATCGCTGTGAGGATGAAACAGAAGCAAAAGTCAGTAAATATCAAAAACTCCATAAGCAGCTAATTGTATGCCAGAATACCGTGGTTTATGGTGTGTCTGCTGCTAGAAACACAGGGCTCAAACGAGCAAGCGGCGAATACGTTTTGTTCTTAGATGCAGATGACACATATATAAGTTCCGCGCTAGAAGAGCTTAATCAGTTAATTTTAAAAAATGATAAACCCGATGTCCTATTCAGTGGCTACAATCGTGTCACAGAAAATCAACTACTGATAAAACCATTCTCGTATTCATTTCCTCAATCTGCCGGAGCTCAACTTGCTGGGGATTATCTCAATAAGATATCATACACTCATTTGGGCGCGTTGTGTTTCAACTATATATTTCTTTCTAAAAACAACCTCCAGTTTGATTGTCGCTTTAATTTTGCCGAAGATATTGTGTTTGTTTCAAAAGCACTTTTTTTTGCTAAAACTGTATCTAGTACTAACATTACAATACATAATTGGACACTAAGAAAAGGATCGACGATTTATACCAACACGATAGAACGATTCCAATCATTGACCGCAATTGCTTCTCTCAAAGAATTTCAGGAAAAACAAAAAATCCAGTCAACATATCTAAATAAGGCCATTGCAAACCACTACGCAATGTTGTTGCTAGACACCGTAAACACTTTGTTGTGGCTTGGATGCGACGAAATGGCGCTAAACCAAGAAATAAAGAAGCGCGTTGATTTTTCGCTTTTATTCCCATACATTCACCTCCAATCCAGACTACGAAAAGGCGTTCTGTGTCTGCGTTATCGGAGAAACTCTTACCTGCAGCGCATTCGTGGCAAATCAACTCCCAATAATTTTATAATAGCATCAAAGAATTCCTTTAGCACAGAAGCAAATGAAATATCACCAAACACAGAGAGGACAGAAAAATGAAAAAAATTATCGCATTAATCTTGGCAGCTATGATGATTATTATCAGCATGTCTGCTTGCGACAGCACCACAAAAGACGACAAATTCTACAATGAAAATGATCCTATCCAAATCGTTGACGGAGCTGGTAGAAAAGTCTCTTTCACTGAACCGGTTAAGACCGTTGCCACCTCTTGGGGGGGGACTTGTGGTCCTTATATTTTTGCCCTTGGAGTTCAAGATCGATTGGTTGCTACCAATGCCAAAAACGATTTCCACAAACTTATGATCCCCAATATGGATTCTATGAAAAGCGTAGGTCGATGGGCGCTTGACAAGGAAGCCCTCGCTGATCTTTCTCCCGATTTGTTCATCCATGGGGTGGGCGGTCTGGATCAGTTTAACAATGCTAACAAAGTCGGTGTTCGCGCACTGGCTCTGGGGCTCAACAGCTTTGAAGATATTTCCAATAGTATTACTATGCTGGGAAAAGTTTTTGGGGTTGAAGAACGTGCCGAACGTGTCAATGCTTGCACAGCGGAAATTCTGAATCTTGTTGCTGAAAAAACTGCAGGTCTAACTGAAGATCAAAAGTTAACTGTTGTTGTCCTTGGCGAAGAAGCTGGCACCGTTGGTTGTGATTTGTACAATGCCGTAGAAGAGATGGTTGTCCTCGCTGGTGGCATTTCCGTAGTTCCTGAAGACATTGCAAAGAAAACTGAACTGACAAATGTCGGCCTCGAAACCATCTTTAAATGGAATGCTGACAGCATTTTCTTAACCAATTATTTTACCGAGTTGACTGTTGATGGAATTATGTCTGATTCAAGCTGGGCAAGCCTTAATGCTGTTAAGAATAATCGTGTTTATGCCATCCCTTGCGAACTTGATTCTTGGTCTAACGCAACGCCTTCTGCATGTCTCGCTGTTCTTTATATGAGTATGGAATTGTATCCCGAGCTTTACGAAGACATTGATTTTGAAGGAATCGTTATCCAATTTTACAAAGATGTTTATGACATTGAAGTCACCAGAGAAGTCATTGGCTTGAAATAATTTATAAATTAATTTTCAGCAATGATGAGGTATAAACAATGAACAAAACGGCTCTAAAAAAACCAATTGGCATGGGGAAAGTTTATACAACCCTTCTTATTGCGCTGTTTCTTGTTTGCCTTATTTCTGCTTGTTGTGGACACTATTCTCTTGACCCTATAACTTGCTTAAAAATTATAATATTAGAACCCTTTGGCATTGAAGGCTCTTGGAGCGATCTTGATGTAAGTGTGATGGTGGGTTTGCGCCTGCCTAGAATTATTGCCGCTATTTTAGTCGGCTCTTGTTTGGCGATTTCGGGTGCATCCTACCAATCTACTTTCCAAAACCCACTAGTCTCTCCCGATATTCTTGGTGTATCTTCTGGCGCATGCGTGGGTGCGGCATTAGCAATTTTAATGCATATGCCAAATTTAATCATTATGATTATGGCATTTGCAACCGGTATTCTTACTGTTGCCGCAACGGTCGCGATTCCCAAAATACTTCGTTCTGAATCCAATATTATGTTAGTGCTATCTGGCATAATTGTTGGAGGCGTTACTGGTTCAATAATGGGAATTATAAAGTATGTAGCTGACCCTTTAAGCGAATTGCCACAGATTACATATTGGACCATGGGCTCTTTAGATGGATTAACATTCCCTATATTGGCATTTGCAGCGATCCCTATAACAATCTGCGTAATTATACTCATTCGAATGTCTTGGTGGATTGATATTATTGCAATGGGCGAACAGGATGCGAAAACCCTTGGTGCCAATGTAAATCGAATTCGCTTTATTACTATCATTTGCTCTACACTTCTTACGGCCATATCTGTTTGCATGTGTGGTACCATTGGCTGGATTGGCCTTGTGATTCCACATTTTGCACGAATGTTTGTGGGTGCAAACAACACACGTTTGATGCCGACAGCAGCTCTTCTTGGCGCAGTATTTTTAGTTGGTGTTGACACTATTGCTAGAAATATCGGTGCTGTAGAGGTTCCGCTAGGCATTATTACAGGTCTTGTTGGCGCGCCTTTCTATGCGTGGTTGCTGTATCGACAAAGAATGTCTTTACACTAAGGAGGGATATAATGGATAGTATTGTATCTGTTCAGAATATTGAATTTACATATCCCTCTGGAAGACGAAAGATTTTGGATGGTTGCTCTCTTTCGTTAAAAGAAGGAGATCTGGTTTCTATCCTTGGACCAAATGGCGCTGGAAAAAGCACTCTCTTGAACTGTGCATGTGGTCTTTTGCCCCCGCAAACAGGCAAAGTGCTCCTTAATGGGGAAAATATAAAAGGAATGGATCCTAAACAGATTGCAAAAGTAATTGGGTATGTACAACAAAACCAAAAATCTGTTTTTGGCTATACTGTATTCAACTATGTTCTAATGGGGAGAGCAAGTAATATTGGCCTGTTCCAGCGTCCAAGCAAAGATGATGAAGAAATGGTTCGCGAGATACTTGGCTCTATGGGCATAGGGCACCTTGCAGATACTCTTATAACTGAAATTAGCGGAGGTGAACGTCAGCAAGCAGCCATTGCCCGCGCAGTGGTTCAACAACCACAGGCGGTTTTTTTTGATGAACCAACTGCTCATCTTGACTATGGCAATCAAGTTAATACCTTGAAGTTAATTGCCGCGTTGAGAGACAAAGGTTTTGCCATTATAATGACAACACATAATCCTGACCATTGTATGATGCTAGGCGGAAATGTAGCCATTCTCGACCGCCAGGGGTTCTTGGAAACTGGGACAGTAAAAGATATTCTTACCGAGGAACGGTTGCAGCGTGTATACAATACCGAGCTGAGACTTTCCTATGTGAAGGATGTTCAGCGAGTAGCTTGTGTTCCATATGGTTTAGGAGATTAGCTAAAATTAAAAAAGAAAAAGCCCCGGAAGGTTTATCCCTCCGGGGCTGGTTTTGTTTCTTTCTTACTTTAACGGAGAACCGCAATATTCGCATTCACCCACAGCGCCGTAAATGGTGTTGTTCGCACCGCAGCAGGGGCAAGTAACGATTTTGGATTGGACAGGTGCTGCAGTTGCAACAGGGGCATTTGCAGCGGCTCGAGGAGCAGGGGCGCTGCTCGGCAAAACGACTTCTCTTGCGCCTTCGTCAATGTATGCGTTCTTCAGATAGCCTTTATCAATCATATTCTTGACTTCTTTGCGGACGACATCATAAGTCTTTCCAGTTGTCGCAGCAATCGCATCCAATTGACGAACATGGCCATTGACAATGATGGCAAGGTATTGCTTGATGCTTTCTGCCTCGGCCTTTAATTTGTTCGCTTTCATGGTCAGCGCAACACCACCGCCAATAAAGAACAACAGCGCCACAATAGCACCACCGGCACCATCAGGATCAGACAAACAACCGATAAAGCCAAGCACACCAATCACGATTAAAACGATGCCGCCAATTTTCAATCCATTGCCGCTGCTAATGGCAGCAGTCTTATCCATAGAGAACTTCTTTATGAGCAAAAATAAGCCGACAGGCCAAAAGAAAAGCAAAAGTAAAATGATTACAGGCCAGGAATACAAGCCACTCGTTTTATTATTCATGTTCTTTTTCTCCCAAAATGATATTAATAACTTCCGCGCTTTGCGGTTGAGACCTTGATAGTGCGCAACTTGATTGCGTTTTTAATTTCGATGAGTTTTCCGGCGACGCCTTCATCGTTGTTCTTTAACAAGAGCTTGAGTTCATCAAGCAGATTCATAATTGCCATTTCGTCTTGCGTCAAGCAACTATTGTCGGAATACTTCAGAGACTCGACAATTTCTTCCAAATCCTTGATGTAATCCGTTTTATTAAATTCCACACACAGAGCCGCCGCTTTATCGACGCAGCATCTCATGACCGATTGGCTTTCGTCCAACTTGCTGTTTTGTGCCGTGACACGGTTGGTGAAATACACGATTGCCGCATCAGGAACCAAGAGAACGCACAACGCCACGAGGTTCAGTAAAATATATGCCTTAATCTGATCCGAGAAAAACGCGATAAAAACGATGGAAAGCAGAAGGACGACAAGGATGTGAACGATGCTCGTTACAAGGTTGGAAACGCCAAAAATGGTTCTCTTAACTTTAAGCGCCTTGATCGTTCCAATGGCTTCTGCCAAAATCAAGAACAAAAGCGATACCCATCTAATCGGTTCGGCAAAAATGTCATCGAAGACAAGCAGGTAAAGAAGGATTGTTACCACTGCCGACACAGCGCCAAAAATCAATGCCATGTGTTTGGATTTGTTTAACATAAATTCGCCCCCATTCTTTAATCAGTGGCTGTTCCGCACTCAGGGCAGAACTTTGTGTTTCCGTTCAGCTGGTTTCCGCAATTTTTGCATTTCTTCACCAGGGAATGACCGCATTCAGGGCAGAACTTGTTATTGCCGTCCAATAAATGACCACACTGAGGACAAGGCGTGGGCACTTTCGCACCGCAAGAGGGACAATCCGTTGCGCCGTCAGGAAGATCCGCTTTGCACTTAGAGCAAGGGTTGTACTTCTTTCCGCATTCAGGGCAGAATTTTGTTTTGGCCGTTAATTTTGCATTGCAGGCAGAGCAAGTGATTTTATCCGCTTTCTTTTCTTCCTGCTTCGGAGCTGTTGTATCAAATCCGCAATGATTGCAGAATCTTTCACTTGCGCCGATTCTTGTTTTGCACTTCGGGCATTCCTTGGTTTCAGCAGTGCTCAGGTTTTGCGTCAAACCGCCAAACTGCTGTCCGATTGCGCCACCGACGCCGACGCCCATTCCCAAACCGATGCCGGCGCCCATGAGACCGCCTTGCATGGAGTTCGGGTTCGTAGCCGCGCCTTCCAAAGTATCGAAAGAACGTTCCTGCTGGTAGCTGTAACCGACGATGTCCATCTCGGCTCTCTTTGCCAGTGCCTTTTTGAGCTGAACGACGGCGGCATCATCTTCGGGAACGTTGATGTCGTTTACGAAGAAGGAAGCAAGTTTGATGCCATAGTCCGCAAACATGGGACCCATCTTTTCCTGCAGGTAAGTGGAAATCTCGTCGAGGTAGGCGTTGATTTCCAAAATGCTGATGTTCTTGTGTACGAGGTAGGAGGAAATCGCATCCTTCGCTTTGGTGAGGTAAATGCCTCTGAAGAATTTCAGCAGCGTGGTTTTGTCAAACTGGGGCAGAGTTCCCACAAGCTTCAACAAAAACTTTTTCGACTCCTCGATTTGGACACCGAACTGGCCAAACGCTCTGACAGGAACAAAGACCTTGTACTTGGGATCTTGCAACTGGATGGGGGTAGAAGTTCCCCACTTTACATCCAGAGAAAACGCTTTGTTGATATACCAAACTTCGGCACTAAACGGAGAGCGACCACCGAAGGGGAGATTGACCAATTTGCTCAGGATCGGAATGTTCGCAGTTTCCAGCGTGTGTCTACCTGCGCCGAAGATATCGCAAACCTGTCCACCTTTCACCAAAATGGCCTCTTGGGACTCGTTTACAATCAACTGAGTCCAAGTTCCCAATTCGCTATTCGGGAATTTCCAGGCAAAAACATCAGGGCTACCATTATACTTAATTACATCAATTATTGCCACGATAAAATCCTCCTTAAAATGGCGATTCCTATAAAAATACATAATATTTTACAATGTAGTTATTTTTTTGTCAATAGAATGCCATGCCGACGACGCCCATTTTTACAACCTCTTTCAGTGAAATTTTAAGTTTTTCCTTTCGGTGTTTTTATAATACCATTATTGCTGTCCTATAAAACGGACAGCATTCAAAAACCTTGTTGTTTTACAACTCTTGCTCATTTCCGTCAAGAACAGTTAAACCCCAGGATTGCTCCTGGGGTTTTCTTTATCCAACTGATTTACACAGGCTATACCACTTGGACCTGCTGACGCCGAGCAGTTTGCAAGCATCGACCACGGTGAGTTCAGCGTTCTGCACTTTTTCATAATAAGAATTGAACTCAGGCACTTCCAGGGTTTGATTCCCCATTGGTTTGCCTGTCTTTGCGGATACGCGCTTGCCATTCACAATCGGCATGGCGGCAATTCCCTCTTTTTGTCTTTGCAGGATTTTTTCGCGCTCGTTCTCGGCGATAGCTCCCATGACTTCGATGAGAATGTTGTTCACCATATCAAAGAGCCACTCCTGGCCTTGGAAGTCAATCAGCGTGGTGGGAACATTCAGGATGCGGACTATCACACCGTGATCCTTGAACCACTTGAGTTCATTCTTGATTTCCTCTTTGTTTCTGCCCAAACGATCCAATTCATGGATGGCCAATTCATCACCAGCTTTGATGATGCTCTTTAGCCTTAAATAACCTTCTCTGTTAAAATTCTTCCCCGATTGTTTGTCAGCGAAAATGTTTTCGTCGAGCAACTCCGGAAAGTGCTCTTTCAAGGAAACAATCTGTCTTGAAAGGTTTTGATCTTTGGACGAAACACGAACGTGTCCGTAAATCATCTTTCCAACCTGATGGTTCTTTCTGCCTTATCGTCTCCCCTTGTCGGTCTGATGACAACCTCATAACCCAACTTTTCTGTGATTTCAAGCAGAGATTCAACATTCATATTGTTTCTTTGAATGACATTTCCGATAGATGCGGGGCTTTTCTTCCCCAACTCTGCCGCTAAACTTGCATGAGAGTGTTTGCTGTCTTTAATCATTTTATTAAGAGCTTCTCCAAGTTTCATAATAACTCCTCCTTATTGGTTGACTTAATATTATCACTTATTGATGATTGTGTCAAGGGGTTTTATGAAACTCTTTTTTATTTTTTGGGATATTTGAGGCAATGAGAGATAGGTGGGGGTGGCCCCCGAATAGACCCCCCGCCCCGCCTGCGGCGCGGATTCTGGTTTTTTCCCTCCATTTATGGCATAAAAGCGTTTTTTATGTCGAATAGGTGTGTTTTAAAGTACACTTTAAAGAACACCTAAAAACAATCACTAATAAATGATTAAAATCTATTGACAATCACGAATAAGTGATTATAATTAGAGTTATCACGAATAAGTGATTAAATAATAAGTAGAGGAGATAAAAACAAAATGAAAAAAGAAAACTTAATATCAATCAGCCCAGGTAATAGGAAGATGGGCGCGATCCCTTCCATATCATTACCACCTATTAAAACATGCGCGGCCGGTGTACCATGTAAGGACCTATGTTATGCAGCTAAACTATGTAAGATCTATCCCACAGTAAAAAACGCGTACCAACGCAACCTTGACATTTTAGAAGAGGACCCGGTTGAATATTGGAAGCAAGCGCGCGCCGCTGTGAGTGTAACAAGGTTTTTCCGCTTCCATGTGAGCGGGGATATCCCAAACAGTGAATACTTTACCGAACTAGTGAAAACAGCTCAAATATGCGCACATAGTGAGATATTAGTATTTACTAAAAAATATAGTATAGTCAATGAGTATTTAAA
>JAEIGA010008457.1_pt1 | contig 15600 bp, 32 predicted proteins | sample 9270691 | NCBI WGS metagenome assembly JAEIGA01 (sample SAMN17057246, study PRJNA624740) | gut metagenome | biome: biome; isolation source: fecal sample | host: Bos grunniens | place: China: Xizang | collected 2019
CCACAGGCACATTGCTTTTGTCTGCCCAGGTCTGGTTTGACCATCCAAGATGTTTCTGAAATTTAATAAGCAATTGAATGAGATCCTGGAACGGCAGCAGCCATAAATTAGGAACACATCTTTCGCCTCTTATTCTACATGTTATACATTTTTCAAACACGATTTTTCTCCTATAATTCACTTGTGATAAACTTTTTTCAGAAGTGATAAAGCATTGTTCATAAGTGATAAGAAAGTATCACTTCTGTGTATTGAAAATTCATCGGTGAAATGATAGGCTTTCATCAAGGTCAGCGATGGCCTATCATTCCTGGGGTGTGGGGGTAGACAGCTTGGCGGTTTGGCTGCCCCCACATTCGATCAGTCCAAGATATTGGACACATAGGTGGGTATATTTTATTCGAACAGATGTTTGAATATGACATAAATTACCACGGTGTAAATTTATGTCGAATTATTGACAATTTTGAAAAATAATTTTACAATTTTATTAGAACACTTGTTTGTTATCGTTTGTCATGAAAGGGGTAGAGTATTTTGAATGAAAATAATAAGGAGTTAATTAAGCTAATTCGTGAAAACGATAACCCAGGACAGGCACTGATGGTGGCTGCCACCATCATTCTCGGCTACCTAAAGCAGCACGAATCATCTGAAGAACCATCTGCTGTTGGTCTTCGGGTACTCGGTTAAACAGATCGAGTAACACTTTTTCTCCCTCGGTGAGTTGCAGCTCGCTGGGGGAGTCTTTCTTTTCATCCCATCCCATAAGGTATGCTTGAGATACATTAAAAGCATTAGACAATTTCTCAATAACATCAAGTGGAATCTTGGTGGTAACGCCAGAAGCGTATCTCTGCAATGAGGATTTCTTAATATCTGTTAGCTTTTCAATTTCCTGATATGACATATCAGATGCATCAATCAATGCCTTTATTCTCTCAGAACGAATTGACATCTGTAATCACCTCCTACCTATATAATACTCATTTATCCCGAAAATGCAATAGCGAATCACAAAAAAATAAAATTTAATCCCAAAAATGGGTTGACAAGTTTCGACACATGTGCTATTCTTTAGACATCCCACTTTTGGGATAACAAGAGAAAGGAGGACGCATATATGGTAGATGTACAGAAACTGCGATCTCGTATGGTTTTGGTGGGGCATTCTCAAAAAAGCTTGGTTTGTGAATTGAATGCTCGTGGTGTCAAAATCAGCGAAAACACCTTTAGTTCCAAGATGAATGGCAAGCCTTTTGACACAGATCTTGTCGATGGAATATGCGATGTCTTGGGAATAGTGGAACCGGCAGAAAAGGCCGAAATTTTTTTAGCGTAATTATCCCACTTTTGGGATGAGTCAAAAAGGAGGACGATATGGACAGGAGTAAAGAACTGGATCGCATAGCTGCATTGGACAAAGATATGTTGGTGCCTACTGACATATGTAAATTCCTTGGCTGCTGTGCCTACAGCATCAATGTTGCCACCAGAGATGGTAAGAACCCATTCCCCTTCCCTGTAATTCGTATGGGGACAAGAGTAAGAATTCCAAAAGAGCCATTCCTCAAAGCAATGAGGGGCCTATGAAAAGAAAGGAGAATTATTATGAGCGATTATGAAAAGATCAATGCCAATGTAAAGGCGCAGATGTCCGCCAGACGGAATGAAGCCATTAAGAGGATCATCCTGGTAATGGTCACTTTAATTGTGACCCTGGGAGCTTTTATCGGTCTCAAGGCAATCGGTTTCATCAGCAGCACCTTTATGGTGATCCTGTCATCCCTCGCCATCTGCACCGCTGCATTTAAGGCCGGGTGGATCAGTCGTGACATTAAGTTCTAAAAAAGAATGCCGCCTCGGATGTGGAAGATCCGAAACGGCACATAGAAAAATAACCATACCTAAAATATCAAAAAATGGAGGATTTGTCAATGGATAAGTATTTTGCATTTCGTAAGCTAATGGATCTCGTGAGTGATGAGTATGAGGTGGTCGATGCCGATATGAAAAACTACGCCGGAGATATTGAGATCACCGGCAAGGATGAAACCGGCGCAACCATCACCATCCGGGTGACCATGAAGGAGGGCGAGAACAATGGCAATTAAGAGCTATGCAGAACTGCGGAAAGTGGATGTGCTTCCGCACTGTGAGATGAGAGAGGCCAAGGATGACAAGGGCAGACGGATTGATGTTCCGTACCTCAACTGGGCAAAGTGCAAGGATCTTCTTCACGAATATGGTGCAGAAAAGGTGTACTTTGAACCCTGTGTCAATGCCAACGGCTCCAGCCTGTTCATGAGCGATCAGGTCTTCGTTGATAAGAACGGTGTCACCAACCGCTGCTATGAAGTTCGGGTAAAGATTGTCATCGATGACCTTGAGGTTGAGGTGCAGTACCCTCTTATGAATGGTAGCAATCCTGTTAAGGACAACTCTTTGACCCAGCAGAGACTCTGGAACGCTCAGACAAGAGCTTTCGTAAAGGGTGTGGCGATGCATACCGGATTAGGCTTTGGCCTGTGGGTGACCGGTGATGAGGCCGAGGACAAGACTCCTGTGGATGATTTGAGCAGTCATAACCTGTTCGCCATAAAGGAAAGAATGCAGATCGTTTACACCAACGCCATCAAAAAGGGAATGTCCACAAAGGACATCGCTGACAAGATGGAGATGACCGAGGATGAGGTCAGAGTTTACTTCACCTACTTTGATGCCCTGAATCGCTTCGAGCAGAAGCTGAGTGCCTTATGATAGCGAGTCATGATCGCTCCGGCTACTTTGGAGCAAGTGATGCGGATAAGGTCATCGGCAACTGGAAGACCAAAACTTGGGCGAATTGGTGGATGCAGAAGCTTGGTATCAATACCGACCACTTCGACAACCGCTACACCATCGCCGGTACCAACTGGGAGCATCGCATCCTGGAGAGCCTTGGCATTCCCGGTCTGCGGATGGACGAGCAGTACATCATCGAGGATCTCCTGCTGAGAGTAAATCTTGACGGAAATACAGATGACTGCATCTATGAAGTCAAGACCTTCCAATGGGCAAAGGGATTCAAGCTGCCGCAGAAGTACATCAACCAGGTTAGGGTGCAGATGTACGGAAGCAAAATCCGCAAAGCCAAGATCATTGCATACGGTCTGGAGGAGGCTGACTACGATAACTTCCTCCGTCCTGTAGATCCCAATCGTATCCTCGTATTTGAAATCGAGTATGACGAGAACTGGATCACAACCAAATTCCTACCGAAGCTGAGAATTCTGGCTGATTGTCTGAAGAGAGGAGTAATGCCGAGTGAAGCTCGTATTTGACCAAGCTACATGGATGCTGACACCTGACGGGGCATTCCTGATGCTGAAGACCAACCGACAGGATGCTACACGATTTATCGATTCGATGAAGCCAGGGAAGACATACCAGGCAGATCTGAAGGAATATCAAAAGAAGCGCAGTCTGGATGCTAATGCCTATTTCTGGACCTTGTGTGGCAAGCTGTCCGCCAAGGTTGGACTCCCGAAGGAGGATGTCTACCGTAGTCTTATCCGGGATGTAGGAGATAACTACGAAATCCTCCCCATCAGAGATGATGCCGTGGAGAAGTGGATTGCCAACTGGGAGGGCAAAGGTACCGGCTGGGTATGCGAGGTGCTGTGTGAGAGCAAGCTCCCCGGCTACACAAATGTGATTACCTATTACGGTTCTTCCACCTATGACACCAAGCAGATGAGCAGGCTCATTGAACTGATCGTGCATGAATGCAAGCTGCAGGACATCGAGACTATGACTCCTGCCGAGCTGAGCTTGCTTCTGGAGGGCTGGAATGGGTAAGAGACATAAATCTACCATTGCCTGCGACATCTCCCCTAAAGTCCGCAGAGAGGTCGTGGAGAGGGATGCAGGTCGGTGCATCGTCTGTGGGACTACCCAAAACATTCAGATCGCTCATTACATTTCCAGAGCGAGGCTGGGTATGGGTATCCCCCAGAACCTTGCCTGTATGTGTGTGCTGTGCCACATGGCCTATGACCAGGGGCATCTGCACAAAGAAGTAAAACAGATATTTTCGGAGTACCTTTCAGAACATTATGAAGACTGGAGCGAGGAAGCTCTAATTTACAGAAAGGGGCTGTAAAAATGAAAATCACGCAATGTGAGCGTATCCTTCGCCATATGAAGGACTACGGTTCTATTACATCTCTGGAGGCCGTCAATGAGTACGGCATTATGAGATTAGCATCAAGAATCAATGACCTCCGGGCACAGGGTATCGCCATTAGCTCTGAGGTAGCAATCGGAAAGAATCGCTACGGCGAGACAACACATTATGCCGTATATCGGCTGGCTGAATAAAAGGAGGATAAACCATGAATAGTACCAATTTTATCGGCAGACTGACTGCTGATCCTGAATTAAGAAGAACCCAGAACGGCACTGCCTGCTGTTCCTTTTCCATGGCAGTTAAGAGACCGAGAGTAAAGGACACCACTGACTTCCTGAACTTCGTGGTATGGCAGCAGGGAGCTGAGTATCTCTGCCAGTACGGTCACAAGGGTGACCTGGTAGGCGTGTCCGGTTATCTGACTTCTCGTAACTGGGAGGATAAGAACGGCAATAAGCGAGTTGCTTTTGAGGTGACCTGTGACAGCGTTGAGCTTATCTCCAGTAAGAAAAATACTGAGGGTAACAACAATACCTCTCAGGGGCAGAACGGCTCCTACAGCCAGCCAAGCTACGCACAGCAGAACTTCGCAACTATCACCGATCCTGATGTAAACCTTCCGTTCTAAGGGGGCGTTACCATGAAACATGGCGTTAAACCCACAAGGGAGCAGCGAAAGCTGCTCCAACAGTGGAAGCTGGATACCTATAGCTGGCTGGTGGTCAAGGATACACCCACAGAGATGGTTCTTGTCCATCGACACTTCGACAGCACAAAGAAAGTTATACCGAAGGGAGTGAGGGAAGATGGAAATCGGTTTGATTGATGTTGACAGCCACAACTTCCCAAACCTCGCCTTAATGAAAATATCCGCTTGGCACAAAGCACGAGGTGATTCAGTTGAGTGGTGCATCCCCTTGAAACACTACGATGCTGTATATACCAGCAAGGTGTTCGGTGACGAATACACACACCTTGATCCGACTATCGTTCAGGCTGATGTAATCATAGAGGGTGGCACAGGATTCGCAATATCCGTGGTTGATGGCAAGGAAGTGTATATCAAAGCCAATGACACCGAACTTCCCTATCACATCGAACACGCATACCCAGATTATAGCCTTTATCCAAAATACACAAGGGACACGGCTTATGGCTTTCTAACAAGGGGTTGCCCAAACAACTGTGGCTTCTGCCTTGTAAGTGAAAAAGAGGGTAGAGAATCGCACAAGGTTGCGGATTTGAATGAATTCTGGAACGGTCAAAAGAACATCGTTTTGTTAGATCCAAACATAATGGCTTGCAGACAACATAAAGACTTACTTAAACAGCTGATTGATAGCGGTGCTTGTGTGGAATTCAATCAAGGAATTGATGCAAGGTTTATTGACGAATCAAATGTGGAACTGTTGTCACAGATAAAGATGAAAATCATTCACTTTGCATTTGACTTCATGAAGAACGAGGGTCGGATCATTCGTGGATTGCAGATTGCAAAACAACACCTGACACTGGACGAGCGAAATTCTATTGTGTATATGCTCACAAATTATGACACAAGCATCAAGGAAGATTTGTACAGAGTTAAAAGGTTGAAAGATGTTGGGTTTTCACCGGATGTCCGTATTTACCGAAAGGCATCACTTCCAAAACGGCACATATTGAGAGATCTGCAAAGGTGGTGCAACAACAGATTTGTGTTTCGATCCTGTGACTTCTTCGATTATGTGCCGAGAGCTGATGGTGTGCCGATTAGGGAACTTTATAAAGATATTTTACAAGATTGCGAGGTGGTATAGATGGCAGAACGCAGAATGTTTGCCAAGACGATTGTGACATCGGATGCATTTCTGGATATGCCTGCAAGCACCAGATGCCTGTATTTCCTTCTGGGAATGGTGGCAGATGATGATGGCTTCGTGAACAATCCCAAGAGCATCATGAGGCAGGCCGGATCAACTACGGACGATATGAATCTTCTGATTGCCAAGAGATTCATCCTCACCTTCCATAGCGGTGTTGTGGTCATCAAACACTGGTGCATCCACAACACCATCCAGAAGGACAGATACAAGGAGACCAAGTATCTGGAGGAAAAATCCACACTCATGCTGGATGAGAATAAGGCATACACAGAGGCAGAAACTGATGTGTATCCAGAATGTATCCAAGGTGTATCCGAATTGGATACTCAGGTTAGGTTAGGTAAGGATAAGTTAGGACAGGATAGTGTAGGTAAGGATAATAATGAGGACAAGCCTCCCAAGCCCACTCGCCACAAGTATGGCCTATATAAAAATGTTCTTCTTACCGATGAGGATTACCAAAAGCTCCAGGAGGAATTTCCTCATGACTATACAGAGAGAATCGAAAGGCTTTCTGAGTATATGTCCTCTCATGGCAAGAAGTACAGCAGCCATCTTGCTACCATCAGATCCTGGGCAAGGAAGGAAAAAGAGAAGGCCCAAAAGCCTACCAATGCTCCCAAGAGCAGCAATCCGTTCTTAGATATGCTGGAGGATGGTAGCTATGAATAAGCAGGAGGCAGTAAAGCTGCTGGCTCTTATCAAGGTTGCCTATCCTACAGCCTATAGGGATATGGATGAGGCTTCCAAGCTGGCTACTGTGAATATGTGGGCTGGATCATTCCCGGATGTGCCGTATCCCATTATGGAGCAGGCGTTTAACCATCACAGGATGACATCAAAGTTCCCTCCCACGGTAGCAGAGATGGTGGCAGAGCTGAGGGCTATCTATTATGAGGCCACAGAGCAAGCGTGTATTTTTATGTCCATAGGCGATGAAGAGGCTGTTAGGCAGTATGAAACAATAATGGCTCACACAAGCCGGTACAAAAATGACGAGCATATCAAGGGGTTTCAAATGGCAAGCCTCCAAGGGATGCTAACAGGAGGTGGCAACGATGTACAGAGGATTACAGCACCCAGAGATTGACTATATCGAGCGGACAGGCTATCCATCCTGGATGCAAGAGGAAGATGAAGACAACGACCAGGATGCATATGAAGCATATTGTGATCGTTGCTATGAAGAGTACCGGGACAGAAAACTGTTCGGTGACTAAGGGGGCGATGTTATGCATAAAGAGGACGAGCATGTGCAATGCCCATACTACAAGAGCGATGAGCCTCAGATCATCCGTTGCGAGGGAGTACAGGATGGTACAGCACTCCACCTGGCCTTCGCCACTCGCACACAGGTCAAGGAGTACAAGAAACTGTACTGCCGGAGCTGCTGGGGAAATTGCATGATAGCCAAGATGCTAAATAGGAAGTGGGGCTGCGAAGATGCAAAATAAATACGGTGCCAAGAAGGTAACAGCACCTGACGGATCTGTCTTTGATAGCAAGAGAGAGTTCCGCAGATGGTGTGAGCTGAGACTGCTGGAAAGGGCTGGGAAGATTTCCGGCCTTTGCAGGCAGGTATCCTATGAACTTATTCCCAAGCAGGAGGGCGAAAGAGCCTGCAACTACATAGCAGACTTCATCTACTTTGACGAACAAGGAAAGCAGGTGGTGGAGGACTGCAAGGGACACCGCACTGAGGTGTATAAGTTGAAGAAAAAGCTGATGCTGTGGGTGCATGGCATCAGGATCAAAGAAACATAGAAGGTGGAATCTATGAAACACAGAGGAATGGGAATACACTCCCCTACCCGGACAGATTCGCCCTGTAAAGGCTGCACCGAAAGAACAGCAGAACCAAATTGCCACGATAACTGCCCCAAGGATTCCAGAGGTGAATACGGCTACAAGGCGTGGACTGCTGAAATTGAGCTATTGAAAAAGGAACGAAAAAAACACTGGCGGCTTTCGACAGGAAAGTTTAAGTATTAAGGAGTAATAACAATGAATGAAGCAAAAAAAGATTACACCGTAGATGCCGGTTATGTGATCCGGTGCAAAGACTGTAAGCATAAGATAGATTTTTCCGGCAGACGATTCTGCCAAGTATGGGCGATGCCAAATGGAATGGGTGACGAAGGATTCTGTAATTACGGAGAAAGGAAAACGCAAGATGGAAAATAAATCATCTACTTGTCATATGACAAGTGAACAGCGGCTGATTGGATGCGGTAAAGGCTTCAAACACGGACACTTTCACAAGCCGTGGTATCGGTCATACAAAGCTATGATGGAACGATGCTATTTGAAGTCCTGCGGCAACTATGAACGATACGGCGGTAAAGGTGTTACAGTCTGCGAGGAATGGCACGATATAAACAAGTTTGCTGAATGGGCAGAATCCAGCGGTTATGCCCCCGGTCTTACTATTGACCGGATTGATTCAAGCAAGGGATATTCCCCGGATAACTGCCGATGGGCTACCAAAAAGCAACAGTCAAACAATCGAAAGAACACAATTTTTTATACATACAAGGGCGAAACAAAAGCCCTTACGGATTGGGCAAGTATTTTTGGCATAAACAGATACACCCTTTATGACAGAATCGAAAAAAGGGGCTGGAGTGTTGAAAAGGCACTTGAAACGCCTGCCGGTGCAAAGATGGATGGAGGGAATGAGGATGTTTAACACATATCACGCAGGAAACTGTACGCAAAGCGTAAAAATCAATGCTGTAACTGGTGCTATATTGAAGAATCACCCCAAGAGTTGGTTTGAACGCTTCCACCTTGAGAGTATTAGAGCCAACAATTTACTAACGGAAGGTGGTCATAAGGGTAAAGATTTTTTTTACAGCAACGAGTATGAACTTAATCCAGAAAAAGATATCATAGTTCTTCAAATGGTTATCTGTGGCGATATGGAAGTGATTGCTGAATGTGTATACAGGAAAGATTATGAAGATTTCTGTTCCTACGGAGAAAGGAGAGAGGGAGAATGAAAGAAAAGAAAAGTGTCAGTACTGGCGGCGTTGGTGCAACCGGTCTGTTGCAGGTAGCATTTATAGTGCTGAAACTCTGCGGTGTTATAAAATGGAACTGGTTGTGGGTGCTATCTCCTACCTGGATTTCCTGCATATTGGCTGTTTTACTTATTGTAATATCGATTGTCTTATATGTGATATTGGAGGACTGACAATGCGTGACAGAGAAAAGCTGATTGAGTTGCTGGGTGCAGATACTTGCAAACACAGCTGTGATGATTGCGAATATATTGAGAATCGAGATGCCTGTATTGCTTACCTCAAAGCAAGTATGGCCGACCACCTTATTTCCAACGGCGTGACGGTGCAGCAGTGGATTCCGGTCACAGAGAGGTTGCCGAAAAACTTCGTGAGTGTTCTTGGCTATATGACCGATGCCGGGGACTTCCCACCAGTTAGGGAGTGTTACACCGTGGGAAATGCTTTTTTCTTCCCTGCGTTGGGAGCTTGTCACCCGGTTTCTAAGTGGTGCGAAATGCCCCAGCCGCCGAAAGGAGATTGATTATGGTAAAAGTATTTTGTGATATGTGCAAAAGACCCATTGATTATGAGGTTGACGGTGTGAACCTCGATTTTAACAGTTTTGGTGTTGTAAAGTTTGAGCACAACTGGAAGAAAGAAAAACAACTGTGCGTGTCCTGTGCTGTCCGTGTGTGTAATTGGATTGAAAGCCAAAGTGAACAGCCTTCGGAAGGAGAATGATTGTGAGTTTAGAATGTGCGTGTGTTTATTATAACAACGGCAGATGCAAAAAGTTTACAGACGATAAGTATACATCTTGGTGTAATGCGGAGGGACTTTGTGAGGACAGAGAACCATCTAACGCCGACCGCATACGGGAGATGAGTGATGAGGAGTTGTCGGAGATTATCATTTGCCCCAAGCAAGTCTGCGACAAGGTGCATATTTTAGTTGGCAGAACAGATTGTAATGCCTGTTTATTGGAATGGCTCAAACAGCCTGCGGAGGTGACAGACAATGGCTAACTATCCCGATCCTTGCGTGAAGTGCAGGAATAACAAGAATAACAACTGCACTAAATTCAGGCATTGCCAGAGATGGCTTGCCAGATACCGGCACAGACAGAAGCAGATTAACTGTTATGCCAATAAACATCAATTAGAGATGGAGATAGCGAAACAGACAATCGGAAAAAAACCGTGCGATACCTGTACACGGGTAAAAGATCCGCTGAACTGTTCCAATAGAAGATGTGCGGATTGGAAGAAATGGTATCTTGCACGGCAAAAACTGATCAATGGCTATGCTAAAAAGCATTTACCGGATTATGCAGAACGAAAAAAGGAAGGTGTACACTACGATTATGAAGAAGATTAAAGTTGTTTTGGATGAAGGCGCTACCCTTCCCACAAGAGCGCATCCCACAGATGCAGGTCTTGACCTTTATTCAAGACATGATGCAATTGTATACGGTCAGGACAGCGAATGCTTTGACACAGGCGTTCATATTGCGATACCTGATGGGTATGTCGGACTGATCAAGAGCAAAAGCGGCTTGAATGTCAAATACGGGATCACAAGTGAAGGCGTTATTGATGCCGGATATACAGGCAGTATGGTTGTGAAGCTTTATAACCACAGCGAAAACCCTGTTTATATCAAAAAAGGTCAGAAAATTTCCCAGCTTGTGATTGTTCCGATTGTAACGCCTGAACCAGAATGGGTAGATGCGCTGGAAGAAACTGATCGGGGCGATGGTGGATTCGGTAGTACCGGGAAATTCTAATTATTTAGGGGGAGGCTTCGGCCTCCTCTTTTTTATGCATTTAGGGGGGACTTCCAGATTGGCTAATTGGTTAGATAAACTATGGGTATCAAGATTGGAGGGAGGCTTATGGCTGACTGGAACAAAATCAAAACAGAATACATAACCAAAGGTACCAGTTACCGTAAGCTGGCTCAGAAGTATGGTGTAGGAGAAAGCACCCTGTTCGCAAGAGCAAGCAAAGAGCGATGGGTAGAGCAAAAAGAGCAACACCAAAGCAAAACAGTAGCAAAAACCCTCGATGCCATCAGCGACAAGCAGGTAGACAGAGCAGCCAACTTAATCTCTGTATCTGACCAACTTCTTGCCAAGGTTAAACACCTCATAGAGAGCGATGCAGGCTGTCTCAGAGACACTCAGTCACTCAAGCATATCTCCGGTGTTCTGAAGGACATCAAGGAGATACAGATGATTAGATCTGATGCTGATATGAGAGAGCAGGAGGCTCGTATAGCTAACCTCCGCAAACAGGCTGAGAAGGAAGATAACCAGAACAAGGATGTGACCATCACCATTGAGGGAGGAGATCCGTCATGGCAGTCATAAACATCCCGGAACCTAATGAGAAGCAGAAGCTATTCCTCGCAGACCAGCACCGACATGTAGCTTATGGAGGTGCAAGAGGCGGAGGAAAGAGCTGGGCTGTAAGAGTGAAGGCTATTCTGCTGTGTATGAAGTGGGCAGGCATCAAGATCCTGATTGTGCGTAAGACATACAAGGAACTTACCAACAACCACATTGTTCCTCTGCAGCAGATGCTTCCACACGAGGTAGCCAGATACAACAAGACCGAGAAAGTATTCACCTTCTGCAATGGCTCCACCATCTGGTTTGGCTACTGTAACAATGATGCTGACTTGGATCAGTACCAGGGTGCTGAGTATGATGTCATCTTCTTTGATGAGGCTACACAGCTACAAGAGAGCTGGCTAAAGAAGATCAACCTTGCAGTCAGACAGCCCAACGGACTGCCCAAGAGAACATATTACACCTGCAACCCTGGCGGTGTATCCCATAACTACATAAAGAGGCTATTCATTGAGAGGAGATATGAGGAAGCTGAGATCCCTGAGAACTACAGCTTCACACAGGCTCTGGTGACCGATAACAAGGTGCTGATGGAGATGTCTCCTGAATATAAAGCTGAGCTGGAAGCCTTGCCTCCAAAGCTGAAAGAGGCGTGGCTGTATGGCTCTTGGGATATCTTTGAAGGTCAATTCTTTGAGGACTTCATGGATCAGTCTGACCACTATGCTGACCGGCAGTGGACTCATGTCATAGATCCCTTTGAGATCCCTGAAAGCTGGAAGATATATCGCTCCTTTGACTGGGGTTATAACAAACCCTTTAGCTGTGGCTGGTGGGCTGTTGACCACGATGGTGTGGTGTATCGCATCCTTGAGCTGTATGGATGCAATAAGACCCCCAATGAAGGTGTTAAGTGGACACCTCCAAAGGTATTCTCCGAGATACACCGCATTGAAAGTGAGCATAGATGGTTGGTAGGTAAGAAGATCATCGGTATTGCAGACCCAGCTATATGGGATGCAGAGACCGGTGAGTCTATAGCTGATGTAGCAGCAAAGCATCAGGTGTACTTCACACCAGGCGATAACAAGAGAATCCCCGGATGGATGCAGATACATTACAGGTTCGCATTTGATGATAACGGATTCCCAATGATGTATGTCTTCAGCAACTGCAAGGCATTCATAAGAACCATTCCCCTGCTGCAGTATGACGAGCATAAGCCAGAGGATCTGGACACAGATGGCGAAGACCATGTAGCTGATGAGGTTCGCTATTTCTGTATGAGCAGACCCATTAAGCCCAGAGTGGCTGTGGCACCGGATAAATATAACGAGACTCCTATGGCAATGTTCCTGGACATCCCCAAGGAGGATATCAAAGCGGTTTCCAAGAGACCGAGAATGGAGATTATCGATGGAGACTAAGAAAAAGCAACCTACCGAGGAAACCTCGGCAACTGTTTCCAAAAAGGAAAATGTTCCTCTGGAGGAGCAGATGGCTCGTAGACAGTCAGCTCCTCGCCCTACACCTCAGAGTGAGCTTCAGAAGATGATAGCGACCCCTGAAATGCAGGCCCCTAACTGGGGCGGAGCTATCAATGGCTTTAAGGCACTGGCTCAGGTAATCGGCAGAGAGCAGATCCTTGCAGCTCAGCAGACCCTCCAGAAGTACAAGGAAGGCAAAGCCAACCTTGAGAGGAGAATCGTTGAGAATGAGCAGTGGTTCAAGCTCCGGCACTGGGAGTGTATGAGAAAGAAGGAAACCAATCAGGTAGAGCCTTCCTCTGGCTGGCTGTTCAATGCCATAGCCAACAAACACGCTGATGCAATGGACAACTTCCCCTCTCCCAATGTCCTCCCCAGAGAGGAAGGAGATAAGGGAGAGGCAGAGATGCTATCCTCCATCCTTCCTGTGATCCTTGAGCAGAATGACTTTGAGGAGACCTATGACAATGTCTGGGACTACAAGCTCAAAGCAGGCACCGGTATCTACGGTGTGTTCTGGGATAAAGAGAAGATGAACGGCCTTGGTGATATCACCATCAGGAAGATCGACATCATCAATGTGTTCTGGGAGAGTGGCATTACAGATATCCAGAGATCCCGGAACTTCTTCCATGTAGAGTTGGCTGACAATGACCTTCTGCTGGGTGCATATCCCCAACTGGAAGGTAAGCTGGGCAACTCCACTATGGATATCAGCAAGTATATCTACGATGACTCTGTGGATACCAACAATAAGTCTGCTGTGGTTGACTGGTACTACAAGAAGAGAGTGGGCAATAAGACAGTCCTGCATTACTGCAAGTATGTCAATGATGTTGTGCTGTTTGCTACGGAGAATGAGCCTCAGTTCGCTGAGAGAGGCTGGTATGACCACGGCCTGTATCCCTTTGTATTTGACCCTCTGTTCTCTGTAGAAGGTACTCCCTGTGGCTTCAGCTACATTGATGTGGGCAAGTCTGCACAGGAGTACATTGACAGAGGCAATCAGGCAATTATGCAGAATATGTTGGCGAATGCAAAGCCCCGTCACTTTATCCGCACCGATGGCTCTGTGAATGAGGAAGAGTATGCAGACCCTACCAAGGATTTCATCCATGTGGATGGCAATCTGGGACAGGACAGCATCCTCCAGATACAAAGCAAGCCTCTTAATGACATCTATGTGACTATCCTCAACAACAAGGTGGATGAACTTAAGGAAGTAACCGGTAACCGTGATGTCTCCACAGGTGGTACCACCGCTGGTGTAACTGCGGCTTCTGGTATTGCTGCTATGCAGGAGGCTGGCAGTAAGCTCACCAGAGATAACAACAAGGCTTCCTACAGAGCATTCCGCAAGGTTTGCCTTATGGTCATCGAGCTGATCCGACAGTTCTATGACATTCCTCGATGCTTCCGCATTATGGGTGAGAATGGAGCTGCACGATATGTTCAGTATTCCAATGCAGGCATCTCTCCCCAGTTCCAGGGCATAGAGATGGGCGTGGATATGGGCTACAGCATGCCTCTGTTTGATATCGAGATCACTGCACAGAAGCAGAGTCCTTACTCCAAGATGAGCCAGAATGAGCTGGCACTTCAGTTCTTTGGTGCAGGCTTCTTCAATCCCCAGATGGCTGACCAAGCTCTGGCGTGTCTGGACATGATGGACTTCGACAGAAAGCAGTTCGTTATGCAGAAGATTGCTCAGAATGGCGGTATGTATCAGCAGATGCTTATGATGCAACAGCAGATGCTTCAGCTTGCACAGATTGTGGACCAGGTGAAGGGAACAAACCTCGCAGACCAGATTGCTGCAGGCATCACAGGTGGACAGCCTGTAGCACCTACTTCCAGTGGCCCTGCTCCCGATAAGAAGATTGAGGAGACAGAGGCTCTGGGTGGATCTGAAAAGAGCGAGGCATCCAATACCAAGAAGGCTCGTCAGCGCGTGGCTGAGTCCACCGATCCCACATAAGGAGTGATACCAATGTTAAAGATACATTTTTGGCAGGAGAAGGACAAAGGTTCTGTCCATATGAAGGTCAAAGGCCATTCCAACACAGCACCAAGGGGAGAAGACCTTGTCTGTGCATCTGCAACGATGCTTGTGTACACCGTTGCACAGGCTATGACATTTATGTATGAACAGGGACAGCTTGAGGAGAAACCCAAGCTCAAGATCAGGGAGGGCAAGGCAGTTATCGTTGCCAAACCCAAGGAGGACTACTTAGCAGAGGTTCTGCACACCTTCTGGGTAGCACAGTGTGGAGCGCATGTACTCGCCTGCAACTATCCTGATTTCGTATCCCTGAACCATCTCACGGTGTAAAGGCGTAAAGCCAGCACATATACAAAGAATCGTCCACTCTACGGACAGAAAGGACTACCCATATGAAAAACAAATCTTTTATCCCTATGCTCAATCTCCAGCTCTTTGCAGATGGCGGTGCCGGTGCAGGAGCAGGTGATGGTGGCACAGCAGAGGGACAGGGCGTAACAGGGGCAGCCGCCTTGCCTCAAACGAAGGGCGTAAAAAGCAATCCTCTTGCCAATGTCAAGTATGGCATCCAGCCGGAGGAAGCAGCACCTGCCGCCGAGGTGCAGACTGAGACCGTTGCACAGCCTGACCGCAATGCCGAATTCGAGAAGCTCATTAAAGGCGAGTATAAGGACTTATACGATGCCAGAGTGCAGGACACCGTACAGAAGAGACTCA
>JAEIGA010008458.1_pt1 | contig 15598 bp, 9 predicted proteins | sample 9270691 | NCBI WGS metagenome assembly JAEIGA01 (sample SAMN17057246, study PRJNA624740) | gut metagenome | biome: biome; isolation source: fecal sample | host: Bos grunniens | place: China: Xizang | collected 2019
AAGTTGCAACCGATTATGAACCATACGGATATAAAATTCCTATTGAACTTGGTGGGAAGAATTTATTTGATGAAGAAGCAGCTAAAGATAACAATAACTGGAGTACAAGTACGGGATATAAAATATTTGATCGGTTTGTGTTTCAAAAAGGTGTCCACTATACAATATCAATGAGTGATAATCTTTGTTGTAAAGATAGATATCCCTTTACTAGTGGACAAGTTGCAATGTGTGTGAATTCAAAAAATGGTTGGGGTGGCGTGGGGATAGGTAACTCCTCTAATAATTTCTACACAAAAACAAAAATAGACATATATAACGAGACAGAGGATACTTATTTAGTTTTATATCATTCAGGAGGTACAAAAGAAGAGATTTTTGAAACGATGTTCCCCAATATGCAAATCGAGTACGGTGAAGTTGCAACCGAATACGAGCCTTATAAAGAGCCTATAACAACCAATATTTATCTTGATGAGCCTTTAAGAAAAATTGGTGATTACGCAGATTATATTGACTTTAAAAATAAAAAAGTTGTGAGGAATATTAAAAGAATTTATGCTAGTGAAAAAATAGAGTATAGATATGATATGGCATCCGGTGCGGCATTTAATGGTGAGTGGGTTATATTCCAAACTAATATTGCTTTAAAAGATGTGAAATTAGCTTATAGCAATAGATTTAAATTAAATAGCACTTATGCTAAAGCAGATTATATTTTTTGGTTACAATCATCAGGAACGTATTTAACATTCAACTTAAAGAAAACAGACATAGGCGCAACAACAGATAATACTAATACTGAAATTACTACACTAGGAAGAAACTATGTAGAGAACAATCCAATATATTTTGATGTTATTGTAGAGCCAACAGGAGAAACAATAGAAATCCCAAATATTCAGACCCACAAAGGCACAAATATTATATCAGTCGGTACGGAAACACCACCGTCAAATATTAAAGTTCAATATTATAAATAAGAAAGGAATGTTTTTATGTTAGGAAAATTAGTAAATGGAAGATTTGTTCAGCCATCAGATAACGAGAGAAAGAAGATAGTTATTACAAACCCAACGGACAAGCTTTTAAAACTTGTTATGGGGTATAAGGATTTAACGGTTGATGTTGAACCCGAATATGATGTGGAAACTCAATATCTTTCGCCTGTATATGAAGAAACAGAAACAGAAATTATTCAGCATTGGGAAGTTAAGGATATTGAAGAGTTGGAGTCTATAGAGGTGATATAAGATGAAAAAAGAGCTTGATAAATCGTTGCTTGATTATAATGGGGAGATACCTGAAAAGTATACAATCCCCGAAGAAAACATACCACCTAAACATAATCAGTACATAGGGACAACCTCAAACCAATGTATGGCTTATGCTACGGCAGGTATAATGAGGATACTGCATAGAACATGGACGGGGGAAGATATTCGGTTTTCAATGGCATACATTTACGGGAAATACCGAAAAGAAGCAAATAGAACAGGACAATGTATGTTTGTCTCCGACCTTATTCTCGGACTTGTAAACGGAGGGGCAATTCCATTTGATATGATGCCCGACTTGAAAAAGCCTTTGGAGTGCTACGATTATGTAAAAACTCACCCTGAACTTGAGGAAACGGCTAAATCTTATGCAGAAATGTTTAAAGGGTATGTGAATCTTAAAGATACAAGAAAGGCAAAAACCTTTGAAAATATTAAGAAAGCGTTGCTTAAATATAAGTTGCCCTTATATGGTGAAATGGTCGGTCACGGTGTGATTTTTTGCGGTTTTGATGGTAATTATGTTTTATATCGTGACAGTGACGGAACCGACAGGCTTAAGAAATTACATTATGAAGATGTCAAGGAGAGTTACTTATTCATTATGGTGGATAAAAATAAAGACACATTGCCATTTACAGATGTATCTAAGACTCATTGGGCCTATAAAGCGATTAAGAATTGTTATGATATAGGTATTGTAAAAGGTGTTACCACGTCTCAATTTCAGCCCAATAAAACTTTTAGTCGTGCAGAAGCAGCTCAAATGACTATGAATTTAATTAAAGCTAAAGGTATAACAATAAAACTTGAGAATTCTAGTATGTCTTATACGGACGTGACTCAATCGCATTGGGCATATGAAGCCATTAAGTTTTGTCATCGTGCAGGAATTATGAAAGGACTTAGTGCGTTTACGTTTGCACCAAACAATACTATGACTCGTGCTGAAGCCGCACAACTTATAACCAATTTAATGCAGAAGATAAATATAAAAATATCAACCACGAATACTACAATACCATTTAATGATATATCTCAAGAGCATTGGGCGTATGATGCCGTTCAATTTTGTTATAAGGTTGGGGTTATGAAAGGTACAAGTAAAGTGGCTTTTGAGCCCAACAAATCATTGACTCGTGCTGAGGCCGCTCAATTAATGGAGAATGTAATCAAAATATTATAAAAATAGAAAGGTGGGGGTATATAATGGTTAAAACATATTCAAAGAAAACTAATGGAAACACAAAAGTTTCAGAAAACTTTAAAGTATTTGAATTTGCTTGTAAGGATGGTAGTGATAAAATTCTGATCGATACAGAACTTGTTACCCTACTTCAAAAAATAAGAAATCATTTTGGTAAAGCCGTGAGTATTACATCGGCTTATAGAAATGCAGGTTATAATAAACAAATTGGTGGTGCATCGAGCAGTCAACATATTTTAGGTACTGCCGCAGATATAACTGTTAGTGGAGTGTCACCTTTAGAGGTGGCCCAATATGCAGAGTATTGTCTTGGAAATAAAGGTGGCATTGGACTTTATTCAAACTTTACCCATGTTGATGTAAGAAGTAAGAAAGCTAGATGGAATAGCACATCGGGCAAAGAAGTGTCGGTTAGTGGATTCCCTGGATATACACACGTTTTAAAAAATGCTGATGAGATTACTTGGGAATTAAATCATAGTTATTTTGATATCAGTGATTATAATGGTTTCATCAAAGCTTTAGAAGATGCAAAGAAGAATAGTTCTCCTCTTTATTGGGGTTATTATAAACTTGTTAATGGTGGAAAAGGATAAGGGGTGGTTTTATGATTAGAGGAACAACTGCTCAATTCAAATTTAAACTTCCTTATGCAAAAGAAGAATTGCAGTGGGCAACAATCAAATTCTGGCAACCTAACAATAAAGGCACCCCAATGGCACCGTTGCCTATAACAAAAAGGCTAGAGGATTGCATACAAAATTCAGATCCTTATGAGTTATGTGTAAAACTTTTGGCACACGAAACTTTAAGATTTTCAGATAAACTAAAAGCACGAGTTCAACTCAGAGCAGAAACTCGCGATGGTGCTACGTTTGCTAGTCGTGAAACGTTGGTTTCGGTATATCCTATCAATGATGATATAGTTACAGATGATCCAGAGTTGCCAGATCCAGACAGTCAAGGGTTGATTATTTTTGACGGAAAGTCGATTACGGAATAAGGTGGTGGCAACATGGATGAGATAATTTATGATCCAATAGAGTTGGAAAATCCTAAAGCCTCGATTGAGCAAACTGAGACTATCGAGTATGTGGAAGTCGAAGACGTAGAAGATGTGGTTGTTGAAATAGATGAAGCGTTTTCTGCTTATGCAGACGGTGGTATAACAAAGCATAGCGATTTGGAGGACAGGGATGCTTTAGGGCAACACCCTATTGTAGCCATAGATGGACTTGAAGATGTACTCACTCGGTTGGGCTCAATCAAAAATGTTTATGCTAAGTCTGGTGGTTTTGCTGAGCTAAGAAAATGGAAGTCGAGTAATAAGGGTGTGGGATATTTTGTGAGCCTCATTAATGGTAGCGACGGTAATACATATGTTGATATTTGCAATGAAAATACCGATGTATATGGTGTTACTGTAATGACCGATGAAGTTGGATTTTATGGGTATCAAGACGGAACATATAATGAACTTGATTCGTCAACACTTAATATATTAAACAATCCTACATATGCCAAAGTATGTTTGCTTGGCAATGTTAAAGTAAGGATCACAGATGAAGAATATGCTGTTGTAGATGTGGGAGACTATGTTATACCGAACAACCTTGGGTATGCGTCTGTGTATACAAATGAGAAAAAGAAAATTAAACATAGTACTGGTTTTAAGGTTATATCCAAAGGACAAAGAGAAGACCTCGGTCATTATGTTGGCATAGCCTTAGTACCACAGAATGACAACATCAGCCGTGTTGTGAAGCAACTAGAAGATGCAAAGGTGAGTCTTGAGGGTGTCAATATACAACTCGGTGAGATGTCTGGTGAGCTCGAAAGTGTGAAGGGTTCTAGTGTGCAATTAGGAAAAGACTTTGAGGGTTTGAAAGATCTTGTAAATGAGTCTAATAAGAAGATTGATTCACAATTGCCTGAGATAGAACAAAAGCTACAAGAGGCAGTTGACGAGGTAGTAAGTGAGGCCGAGAAGACAATAAATGATATGACTTTAGAGTATACTGAAGCGGTTAGTAAGGCTGACGAGGCATTAAAACAAGCTGCTAGTGCAATCGGTGTCGTTGATGGAATAAGGAGTGATCTAGAACCTCTTGCTTCATGGAATGATAGCAATAACCTCAAGAGTGCTGTAACTGGCTTTGTAGCCCAAGCAGACAAAGACCATGTTTCACTATCTACTTTAACGGAGCGAGTTAATGAGAATGGTGCCAATATTATTGCCGTTACACAAAAAATCGATGATACTGGAGCATCAATCGAGCAATTAGTTGCTCGTGCAGATAGATATAGTCTTGGGCCACATTCATTGTCCGACAAATTTACATATGATGAAGCTATTAGTATGTTGAAGCCCGGACATATTTATGTGCCGACAGAAGAACACGGTGATGAAACATCTTATATAAAAGAAGGAACTAGTCCTATTAGTTTTACAGTAGGTAAAAGTTATATATGGAAGGCTGATGACACTGGTGTGTATACTTGGGTAGAATATAACGATGTATATACATGGACTTCTTATGATAGTGTACAATCCGCAACGGGGCTTAAGGATGGTGACCTATGGTACTGTTGGCAGGGCATTGTAGACCCAAGCAATACTGATAAAATTTTATACGATGCTGAAACTTTATATCGTTGGGATGGTGTTAGATGGGTATCTGTGGCAACAGTTGAAAGTAGCGTTCGATCTTGTTCAATTGGTTTATTAAAGCAAACCGCAGATGAATTGACTGTAACTTATACAAATCTTGATGACAAAGTTTCAACGATGAAAATAGGTATGGACGAGATTTCTACAACCGTTATGGATGTTAAAGAAGGTTTATCCGAGATAGAACAGACTGCCAAAGATATCACTTTAGGTGTATATAAGCCTGACGAAAGTTCTACATCTTTAGGACTTCTTCTTAATGGAATGGAAAGCATATCCAACTATGGAGGTCGTGTTTGTATAAAACATGCCCTTACCGATTCACCTACAATTGATGGTAATAGATATCTTCAGTCACCTATGTGGAATGGTGAGGAATTTGTTTTTGCCGAAGGTGCTTTAGATAATGAGTATGGAGAGTATTACTTTGGTTCGGATGACCATACAGAGTATTATAAGCTCGTTGATGATGGTTATGAGGTTTACACCATTGGAAATGAGGCTACGGCACTTTTAAGAACCAATGTGGATGAAAACAAGGCTGCGATAGAAGGATTAGTAAAATACAAAGACGGTGAATTGTCTACAAATCTTGCAACAATTCAAGCACAAGCTGATGCCAATAGTTCTAAAATTGCTTCTGTGGCAGAAGGTGAGTACTTGGTGTGTACAAGTATTGATTTAGAACTCACAGCAGACGAGATAGCCAACCTTCCTAGTTTGAGATATGACAATCCTCCTACTTGGGGAGATGATGGGTTTGCATTTAGTGACAATAGCTCAGAGAGTGGAGTTTATTATATGTCGTCAGATGATACAGAACATTATTATAAATTATTGCTTGATGATAATGACAGTATTATTGGTTACGAACAATATGCATTAGCTTCTACTGGCTCGGCTGAAATAATGCAGTTGGTTACCAAGAACGGCAGTTCTATTGGGATGATTGTAGAAAATGATAAGGTTAAGGCTTCTATTATTGCTAAAGCAATAAATGATAGTGATAGTACTGTTTCAATAAAAGCTGATAAAATAAATTTTGAGGGGTTTACTAAATTTACAAATTCGGAAGATGCAATAAAATCAGTTGAGGTACAATATGCATCATCGACTTCTACAACTACTGCTCCGACGCACGGATGGAGTCCTAATGCCCCAACATGGTCAGAAAATACATACATATGGCAAAAAACGGTTACAACTTATGCCGACGGTAGTACGTCTGAAAGTGCCACTACCTGTATTCAAGGTGCTAAAGGTCAAGATGGTACTGGTGTTGCTATTAAGGGAACTGCGTATACTAAGAACACCATTAATGACGGTATGATTGGAGTTAAGTATGCATTATATAATGACAAAGATTGCTTATACCCAATTAATACCATCTCCGATGGTGATGCTTACCTCGTTGATGGTTATTTATTTGTGTATAGCGGAAGCCAAGGAGCGTCCGAGTATCAAGAAGTAGAGTATATTGAGAGCACAGGGACACAGTATATTGATGCTGGATATATACCAAATCAAGATACGACGGTTAGTGCGGATTTTCAGTTTAGTAATCTTACAGGAACGAACTCTCTGTTTGGTCTAGCTACCTCGGAAAATACAACAAGTGTTCCGCAGTTTTACGTAGCTCAATCTAGTGGGTTACCTACAACACCGTCTTCAATGTATTTTTTAGGGTATGGATATTCGAGCGTCTTGTTGACTTTTATGGAAAGTGATGTCGAGAGACACTTAATTCATTCAACAATAGATCTCGATTCAATGAAATATAGATTTTATATAGATAATGAGACATTAAGTGAAATTGAATATAAAAATGGTTTTAATATGGACCACAGTTTGGTAATCTTTTGTAGATATAATTTAACTGACGACATATATGATACGTACTCCTCCGCCAAACTCTACTCCTTCAAAATCTACGAGAGTGGTGAATTAATCCGAGATTTCGTGCCTTGTTATCGTAAGTCAGATAATGTGATAGGTTTGTACGATTTAGTGGGCAGTGAGTTTTATACAAATAGTGGCACTGGTACATTTTTAAAAGGTGCCGATTGCCAATTTGTTTGTGCTGGTAAAATTCAAGGATCACAGGGTGATCCTGGTATAAGTACGACTGGTGTAACTAATTATTATTACGCTATGGCTACAGATAAAAGAGAAAATTTGCCAACTATAGGTAATAGTGTGTGGCAAACAGAACCTTCGAAGACAGGTTTTGATGTAATCAAGAAGTATTTATGGAATTACGAGACAGTTTCTTATAGCAATGGAAGGGAAGATAACACCGAACCAACTATTATCGGTGTATATAGCAAAGATGGTGCTGATGGTAGAGGTATACAAGATATCATTGAGTATTATATTACAACCAAAACTAGTGCAGCTCCTACACTTTTGCCGACCACAGATAATTTAAATGGGTGGACAAAGGGTGTCCCCAATGTTTCTTTACCACAAACATCCAAGGATAAGCCATATCTATGGAATTACGAGATAATTGATTATACAGAGGGTGATGATTTTACTTCTGGACCAGTTTGCATAGGTACATATGGAAATAGTATTAAGGCAATCACTGAGTATTATGCGGCGACAACTACAAATAGTGCTCCTGATCGTTATTTGACTGGAACGACTATTAATACTGATGTGTGGAAAATAAGTGTGACCCAAACTGGGCAGAGTGCAACAAAACCTTATGTGTGGAACTTCGAAAGAACCGAATATACACTTGATAATCCGAGGGACACAGAAGTTACCTTATTAACTTCTACACCTAGAGCCATTGATACTATTACAGAATACTATATGGTAAAAACAGACAACTCAACTCCTAATTCACCTAGTTATCAGACTGACGACAACAACCATAATCTTGCTCCTATCATTCCAGTGGATTGGTTAACTACTAAACCCTCTGTTTCACAAGGGGGTTCTTTGTGGAACTGTGAGGTTATTAAATACACTTCTGTGGATGGTGATGGTAAAAATTTATATGAAATTGTACAGCCAACTAGAATTGGATATGCTGGTAAAGATGGTGCTGGTGTGAAAAAAATTAATACCAACATTCGTAATTTTTCTCTGCAGAAATGGCAGGAATATGGTGAGGCTGGACACGAGGAAAACTGGACAACTGGTGAAGGTTATGATAATACACACATTAATGTTGGAGATACAGCATATATAGTTGGAACCGTAGCTGATGCAACTGGGGTTGGTGGTACTCCCGTTGAGGCAGTAATTTATGGCATAGTGCTACAAAATGTAGCCAATCATGTCCGTATGACTTCTACATGTTTAATCATGGGTGGTAAAAATGGTATTGATGGTAAGACTCCGGTTAAAGGTGTTGATTATTTTGACGGTGCTCCTGGTTCGGACGGAACATCAATTATATGGAAAGGTACTTATACATCCGCACCAAGCAACGCAGAGAATGGTTGGGCATATTACAACTCAACGATCAAAGCATCGTATGTTTATCAAGGTGGCACCTGGTATCAAATGTCTATTGATGGTGTTGACGGACAGAATGGTGCCGATGGTACTTCGATAGTATGGAAAGGTGAATCATCTGCAGCTCCTACTAACCCACAAAAGAATTGGGTTTATAGAGATAAAGACGATGGAAAAATATATATTCACAATGGCACAGGTTGGGAAATAATGGTTATTGATGGTAACGATGGAACTGATGGAACAGATGGTTCTAATGGTTTATCTGTCTTTATCACATATCACGATAGTACAACAACACCAAGCAAGCCTACTGGTGATGGAACTGCAAATGGGTGGCATACTTATGCAACATCTGCTTCTATTTGGATGAGCCAGAAAGTTGCTACAGATGAAAGTTCTGGAACATGGGGAGAACCAATTAAGATTAAAGGCAGTGATGGTATTAGCATCAAGTCTATAACCGTTACTTATGGAACATCCGATTCCGCTTCTAGTAAACCTGCCGATAATGCATGGCAATCAGCTATTCCAGTGGTGGAAGAAGGAAAATATTTATGGACACGAACTATTACAGATTATACAGACACCTCAATGAACGATACCGTCACATATACTTACACTAAACAGGGCGAGACTGGCACCGCCGGAACATCTGTCACTATTAAAACGATTCAGTATCAAGCAGGTACGTCTGCGACTGTTGCTCCCACAGGTACTTGGAGTAGTACAATAGTTTCGGCACCAGAGGGACAATACTTATGGACAAAGACTACATTTTCGGATGGTAATGTAGCTTATGGTGTAGCCAAGCAGGGTGTTAGTGGTAAAGATGGAACAGATGGTATTAATGGTACTAATGGGAAAGATTCACTTGTTTGTATTAGGGGGTTTAATACTGACCATAATTTAAACACAACATACAAAATTTATATTTATAATACTAATGGAACTTTGTATAATTTTAATCGAGTTCCAGTTGTTGGAGATACATTTTCTACAATATGTGCGGATCGTTATTTTACAATCTTTAAGGTTACGAGTGTTGATGCTACATTTGCTTATAGTACAGTAATATATAAATACGACCTTAAAGGTGAAACTGGCCCACAAGGTGAAGCTGGTGAAAGTATTACAGAAGTTAAACCACAGTATTATCTTTCTAGTTCTAGTACTGAGTGTAAAGGTGGCGCATGGCAATACGATGAACCAACATGGGCAAGTGGTAAATATATTTGGACTCGTAGTGAAATTACTTGGGATGATGGGGAGATGACACATACAGACCCAGTATTAGCGGGGGCACTTAATTCTGCAAATGAAAAAGCCGACGAGGCCAATAACACAGCTAATGATGCAAAAGATACGGCAGACAACGCTAACAATATTGCCCAAGAAACACAGGCTTCTTTAAATGCGAGAATTGTTGATTGGTGTGTAGATGCAAATACAACTATTATAGATGGTGCAAAAATAGCTACTGGCACTATTTTAAGTAAAAATTTAAATACCGATGCTATTAAATCTCTTAATTATAGTATTGATGAAGGTGCTACTTTTAGTAATTCAGGTACATTTTTTAATCTTGCAGATGGTTCTATTTCATCAAAAAATTTTGCTGTTGATGCTGGCGGAAATCTAACAATTACGGGCAAAGTTCAAGCTACAAGTGGTTATATTGGTCATGAAACAGATGGCTTTACTATTGACAAACATTCAAGATATGTCGCTACAGTTTTAGATGGACTATCGGTTAACCGTAGATATTTTACGAAGTTTAATGATAAGTATTACTCGTTTGAATCAAACAAAGATTATGATGGGCCACGCGATCTTATTTTGTCTGAAGATAAGACGTTTGTTACGGTAGATGATAATCCACCTTATAATATTAAATTTGAGACAAGTGATGAACCTTTATGTCACTCATCGGTTAATAAGCTTGAGATTGAACAGGTAGATTATGTTTATCGGATTATATATCCCGATGAGCCAAATAAGCCTACGATATGGTATTGTAATATTGGTGGTACTTATTATTATTGGGACGATTACAGTCCAAACCCGACAATACTTGTGTTACCATCAACATATTATAAGAATGCATATGTTTTCTATTGTTATACGAGTGGAGCAAAGGATTGGCAGTCAAGGTCGGTAAGCCAATCATCTAGTGTGCCAGTTGGTAAATATGGGGAGGAAGTAATAGAAGTTACTGTTACATGTGATCATTCATATTTTACCTCAATACCCGCTGATGTTGAGTTTGAGGGTTTATATTGTATGGAAATTAAAGATGAGGATGATCAAAGATGGTATTGTAATTTTGAGGTGCCATATATTTCACTTGATGATAAATATGTTACACGACCATTATATCTTATATTGGATACAGAGCAGTCAAAAGTAGACGCATTCCTTCTGGTAAGATACAATAATTATGAGTTTATAGAACGAGGAGTTGAGGGTATAGATTGTGAAATAACAGAGTTCCCTCTATACACAGAAGAAATATCCTTTACTCAAACCCCATTATGTTTTTCAATTTTCAATAATCAAACATCGTTATTTGGAAATCGAACTCAAACACCAGGTGTTCATATATCTCAAGATGGTATTGGACTCGGTAATGGTAATTTTTACATAGACAATAAAGGGAATATGGTTATGGTTGCTGATTACGATGAAAATAAGAACCCTTATAACTATAGTGTTTATGATGCTATGGGACATAGGAGATATGTAAATGGTGTACGAATACCAACATATTCAATGATAGCTACAGGCTCATCTCAAACTGCTTATCAGTATTCTACTAATGACTCACTAGATAACTACACTGTATTGTGTTGTGCATGTAAAGGAACCTATTGGTATGATTGGGCAACAAAATATAATGACAGTAATACTAGTGATGAACAACGAGGAAAAATGTTAACTATGACATTTACTAAATTAAACTCTCCTATGAAGATTGATGGCGAGTATACAATAGATGATGATTATATAGAGGTTGTTCCAGTGCGCCAGGGAGAAACAATTACATATAATGGTACAACAGTTTTTAATAGTTGTGAATTTGATGGAGCTCTCATTTACCGTAGAGGAGTGTATACTTCTTCGGATATTATAGTTTCTGGTAACAAATTACAAAGTATAGGTACTGTGTATAGTGAATTATTACTAGATTACTTAGTAATCTCAACAATGGATGTATAAAAGGAGAAATTTAAATGAAAATTATGCAAGTAGTTGATGCTTTGCCGTCTTTACAAAAGTTGGCGGCACAAGATTTATCGATAAAAATATTATATAAAATACAAAAATTATTAGGCAATCTTGACAACGAGATTGCCTTTTATAATGAACAGAGGAGTAAGATAATGTCAAAGTATTGTGACATTGTAGGCAATCAGTATGTGCCGAGAAAAGAAGATGAGGCAAAATTGAATACCGAGATGAGAGAATTGTTAGATACGGAAATTGAGTATGAAGTTAAAGAGGTAGCTATTGGGGTCGATGAGGATATTAAGTTATCTTATAATGACTTAATGGCACTTCGGGATTTCGTAAGGATAGAAGGTGAATAGTAATGAGAATAATTGGAATTGATGGGGCAACTAAAAAATCAGGTATTGCCGTGTTTGATGATGGAAAGTACGTAGCTCATAAACTTCTTAGTTTTAGTGGAGATGCTAATGTGCGTATTCCTAAAATGATGATGGCTATATGTAATTTTATCAAGGAATATGAACCAGATAAGATTATTATGGAGCAATCACTCCTTACGAACAATGTGGATACCGTTAAAAAGTTGGCAAATTTGGCTGGAGCAGTTATGTTTTATTGCTATAACAAAGGTATTCCGTTTGAACATCCTTATCCCTCTGAGTGGCGCAAAAAAATTGGGCTGACTCAAGGATCTAAAGTTAAAAAGGAAGTACTTAAGGCTGAGGCTATTGCTGCAGTGAAACAGGAGTATGGTTTGGACTTAACGGATGACGAAGCCGAGGCGGTGTTAATCACACGTAGCGGGTTTGATTTGCCGAAGATTGTTTTAGACGACGATGAAATTTAAACAATACAAAATGATTATGATAAAAAGGAGAATTATTATGAAAATTGTAGAATTTATTAAAAATTATAATGAAGGTAAAATTGAAAATTTAAAAGAAACATTGGAAGTAAAAAAATATCTTCCTTTTGCAGAAAAGTATGAACTTTGTGCAAGTGTATTAGATGTATGTAATGATATTGATGAAAAAACAGGCATAGTAACAATTGATAGTATTAATCGTCAAACAACTTTTATTATTACAATTCTTGCTGCTTATACAAATCTTGAATTCTCTATTGATGAAAATGCAGAGATTGATTCTATTGCAGAGTATGATATGTTATGCGAAAACGGCTTGCTAAACACTATTATAGAACTATTTGCAGATGAGTATTCTAAGTGTGAAGAAATGCTTATGACAATGCAAAATGATTTGATTGCGAATCACAATACATTACATAACCTTATGGGTAATTTAGCTAAGCAATTATTGGGTATTGTTGAGCCGTTAGGTAGTACCCTTAAAGATAAATTAGACACATTTAATCTTGATTTAAGTCAGGATAACATAGATAAATATACAAAAATATTTGAGGCGATGAATAAATAATGCCTCATAGGAGGAGTTGAGATACTATGGCTGTCAAAAATGTGTGGAAATCTTTAGTTTCAATGGATGAACATCAAGCGAATAGTATTATTGATAAGGCATGGGGTCGCTATGTTGACCTAATTGGAAATATCGTGTCTGATATTTATGATAGTTGTATTGAAGATTATTACGATCAATACATTCCTACTAAGTATAAAAGACATGGTGACATCAAAGGGTTTAATTTATATAGTGCAAATGATATAGAATGGGATGTTTTATCTTTTAATATTGACCTTGATTTCGATCCAGCAAAACTACAACCGTACTATGACGGCAAACGAAATCGTGAAAAAAGAGACAAAGTATTGAATTCGGTTATGGCTGGATTCAGAGGGACTAAGTCAAAAAAAACTCCACCAGGTTGGCCTAAGATTTGGAGAACTAGTTATCCAAATAGATATTCGAAATATTCAATATGGAAAAGCAAAGGTTCTACGATGGATGACATTTATATTGATCTTATGGAAAACCTAATAAAAGACACTACTAATATATTCCATGGTTATATTTCAGAATTATTATAATAGGAGGTGATTAATTATGGATAAAAAAAGTTTTGGTTCGTTAGATTTAAAACCAGCATTAGATAGTATAAAGCAAGAGTTGGCTAATGCAAGAGCTGAATTAAAACAAGAGGGTCAAGAAGCTGGAGAAGCCGTTGGTCGTGGTTGGGATGATGGTCTTAATAGTACTGTTGAAAAAATAAAAGCATCTTCGATTAAGACTCAAAAAGCCTTCAACGACCTAAGTGGAAAAATTCGTAAACAGGTTCAGCAATTAACTACTAACATTAGTGGAAAAGATACTAAGATTAAGATTGATTTTTCCGATGTTGATATAAATAGTGATGCTATAAAAAAGAGAGTTGGTCAAATTACCAAAGATTTTTCGACTGAGGGTTTGATTGAATTTGATACTAAGGGTTCAGAACAACAATTTAAAAACTTAATAACTTTATATGTTAAATATCAAGAAAAACTTAATTCTCTTCAAAAGACTTCACCTGGTCTTTCTGCACCTAAAGACATTGAAGGAAATTTGCAACAACAACTTGTACTTGCTTCAAAATTAAAGGAAATATGGTCATTCTTAGGGTTTGCGTCGCCACTCAAAGATTATGCTATAGAAGTTAAAAATATTCGTGCCCAGTTAGAGGCGGTTCAAAAACTTACAAAGCAAACTCAGGGTGGAGACACTAAGGTTTCTGGTGATTATGCCGACCTTGCAAAAATATTAAAAGAAATTCAAGGTTCATTGAAGATTATTTCGGATACTTTCGCCAATGAAAATAACTCAATGAAAGCAATGGCTGAAAACAATGTAACTTCGTTTACAAGTTGGTCTCAAGCTATTATTGAGGTTTATAACAATTTAACAAAAGTTCAAGGTCTTGTTGATACCATTTCTAAGAAGGATTTTAATATTACTAATATAACTAATCCTGCGGCAACGTCAACATCGACTTCTAAGAGACAAACTGTTAAAGACTTAAAGGCTGAAGTTGAAGCAGAAATGCAACATGTAAAAAAGCTGTATGAAGAAATGGATGCATTGATTGCAGGTTTGAATTCCAAAAGAATGAGTGAAGGAGTATTTGAAGCTTTTGGTATGATGGGTAATTTTGACGACGGCAAAGGTTTACATATGTCAGATGTATCATATGACAGTTTTGAGCAAACGATACTTGGGCAAATGGCAGACGCAAAAACTAAGTCAAAAATTGAAAATTTGTTAGTTGTTATAGATGGCTATATAGCTAAACTTACCGAAGTTAATAAATTGCGTGAAAAATATGGTCTTGGTGAATGGCAAGATCCTTTTGCTAAAACACCACAACCTTCTGTTCAACCGACAGTTCAACCTCATCCTCAAGTTGCTGAGACACCCACTATTACTCAACCACAGAACATTGTTGGCACAACTAATACCGAAGCACAGCAAATGTGGCAACTTAAGGCAGCTATTGATGAGGTATCTAATGCTATTGGTCGTAAGAATGCTGGGTTTGTTAAGGAAGCAGAGATTGTTGATCAGAGTGTAAATGCTGAAAAGAGCAAATTGCAGGAGCTTATTAATTTTATTATTGATAATGTTGGGAAAGCATTGGATGATATTAAGGGAAAACTTGAGACATCTTTTAATATGCCAGAGATAAATAAAGGTGGTTTACAGGAATCACTTGACGATATTTATAATAAGTTTGTTGAGTTGCAAAAAAATATACAGGCTTTAAAAATAAATGTTGATGTGGAAACTGCTG